>ERZ808046.76-NODE-76-length-130739-cov-7.228368_pt1 | contig 130739 bp, 114 predicted proteins | sample MGYA00380196_ERZ808046 | MGnify/ENA primary metagenome ERZ808046 (study PRJEB31490, sample SAMN06133421) | mouse gut metagenome | isolation source: Z6_2 | host: mice | place: China: Chengdu | collected 2015-05 ...
TGGCTTTGAACCTAAGATAGCAGTTCCAGATTCGTGAAAGTTCCGGAACATATCGGTAAAAGTCTAAATGATTGTGTTTAATGAATCGTTATTCGCTGATAGAAAGAGCAGAATATGACATGGCGATGCAATTTTGGAATGACATATCTGAATTAAGAAAGTGGTTTTGCCATAACAATGATGATTCTTTGTATTATGCTGACTTAAGGCAAAAAAAGATAAAAAATTACTTGGACAGAACTTTTTTGCTATCAACAAATAAGCCCAACAGAATAGAAGATATTCAGCAGAAGGATTGGGGTATTTTGACATATGATTTGGAAAGAAGGTTTAGCGAGTATCTTAATATTTTAGAAAGAGGCTTATCTGCTTGGAAAGAAAACAAGTATACTTCAGATTTGATAAATGAATGGATCTCGATTTTGGCAAAAGCGTTATTTTCTGACAAAGAATTAATTCAAAATGTGTTAGCGGAAATTGCAGCATATGAGAAATTGAATCAAGATATTTATAGTATATCAGTTCCTGTATTGGCGAATTCGTATTTTAGGCAACTTGATGCAGGTGGTTTTTCAGCAGGAAATATAGAAGATGAATTAAAGCAGAATTCTGTCCAAATACGTACGAACAAAAAGATTGTATTGGAAAGCATATGTAATAGTCACCTTATATCATCAAGTCTATAGTATGGATGTTTATGAAGGTAGGGTGCAAGAATGAGATTTAAATCTCGAAAGAGAAGTAGATGATGATATTGGATAATTATGAAATCGCTATTATGCAGAAATGTTTGAACAGATTTTACGTTTCTGTAAACAGAAAGAAGAAAACCATTTGTTGGTTAGAAGTCCGGTTGTAATTAAGATAAATATATTATGGTCTATGTTTTCAAAGGAATTATTGTTGTAGATTCCGCAATATATAGGAATCAGGAAAATGGTTGATTTTTATGCTGTTTTTCTGATTTTATTATTTATGTGTTATATATTTTGTAGAGTTATTTGGACATTATATTGGTGAAAGTGACATAAATAAGGAGAACTTTGAATATCGTCACGCTTCGTGCATAAGATACATAAAAGAGCCAGAGGACAATCATAGGAAACTATAAAAGGATTATAAATTAGGGCATTTAATAGTATTTTTGCATAGCTATATCAGAAATGGTGTTCGACAACAGATGATAAGTTAGTAAAAATGACTACAAAATTAAAAGTTGAATCAATTGTTATGAGTCCCTTAAAGATTTCGCATGAGAGGAAGTACAACTAGAAACAGATTTTCATTCAAGATAAGATGGATAGAGAAGTTAAAAGTGGAATATCTATGTATTAGATAAAAATTTATTAATGGCGAAGAAAGTTTAGCATAATTTCCTAGAAATATGAGAATTTGTTAGTCCTTACTTGACAGCAGCATATGGTGAAAAAATAAAAGCGTATTTGAGGAGAGGAGCGAAACCGATTCGGGGGGAGGGGGTTTATCCGAATGAGAAGGTGGGGTATGGGGCGCTTTGTGTGGAGGATAGTCTGCCGGTGTGATATTGACATGTGTAAGAAAAAATGCTAATATGTGTGTAAGAAAAAATGCAGTTGGAGGATATATGAGAAGCAATACATATGCCAGGCTGGAAACTGTACATAGCAGGTTTAAAGGATATATAGGAACAAAAGAACTTCTGGAAGAAGGTTTCTCCAACCGTCAGATAGCTTTTATGGCAGAAGAGGGTTACCTGGAAAAAGTATGTCATGGTTATTATTGGCTAGCTGGGAAGAATGAAGATAAACCATCAGACTATAAATGTATAGAAGTATGTCTTAGTGACCCCAGGGCTGTTATTTGTATGAATAGCGCGCTCTACTATCAAGGAGTGATTAAAGCAGAACCGGAATATTTATCTGTTGCCACTGCACGAACAGACCGCAGTTTGCTGAGCATGAATTTTCTAATTACCAGGCATTATTTTTCGGTTAGTAATTACTTAATAGGTGTAAGAAAAAAAGAGACTAAATATGGTTGTTATAATATCTATGATATTGAACGGAGTATCTGCGATTTGCTCCGTTTAGAATCAGATATTTCAATAGAAATTGTAAATAATATAAAAAATTATGAAGAACAATACAGACGATTATTGAAATATGCAGAATTGTTTCAGATAAAACAGAAATTATAAGAGAGAAAACTATGAATTACATCTTTAACAATATGCAAATACGTATGGAAGTTGCAAGAAATAACAGAGAAAAGACGAAGTACCGATTACTGGTATATATGATACTGCTTCAGACGAGAATATTCAGGCAGTCCATAAAGAAAAACAATACAGTTACTGACAAGGAGGGGTGCTTGGCTGCATTCTGGAATAAAGAAAGTTATTGGGAGCAAAAGATATATGGGAAAATGAAAAAGTGGGAAGCAAGACATCCTATAACAGGAATTGTACTTTGTACAATATTGGGTGGTATACTTATTAGTTTGGTGGCTGGAATTGTTTTAGAAGCGATTATGATGGCAATATAAAAAAGGATAAGATATTTGCCGGAACGAATTGTAATTATGTGGAGGTACATAGCAATCGAATGGACGAAAAAAAGATTGGAAGATTAAAGAAACTTTTTGATGATATTATACATGTATCTGAAGATGGAGAAATCGAATTTTGGTATGCCAGGGAATTGCAGCCGTTGTTAGGATATTCCAGGTGGGAGAATTTCGAGTTAGTTATAAAGAGAGCTATGATATCCTGTGAGAATGCAGGTGGAAATGTAAACAATCATTTTCGTGGCGTCACGAAAATGATAAAACTGGCTAAAAATGCAGAAAGAGGCGTTAAAGAATATGTGCTGACACGTTATGCATGTTATTTAATTGCCCAAAACGGAGATGCGAGAAAGGATGAGATTGCTTTTGCCCAAAGTTATTTTGCTGTTCAGACAAGAAAGCAAGAACTTATTGAAGACAGGATTAAATTGATTGAGCGACTGAATGCAAGAGAGAAATTAAAGGAATCTGAGAAAAGGCTGTCTCAGAATATTTACGAGCGTGGAGTAGATGATGCTGGCTTCGGAAGAATAAGATCCAAGGGTGACCAAGCGCTTTTTGGTGGATTTACTACAAAAGACATGAAAGAGCGTCTAATGGTAAAAGAGAGCAGACCTCTGGCAGATTTTCTTCCAACATTGACTATAGCTGCCAAAAATCTGGCAACAGAAATGACCAATTATAATGTGGAACAAAAAGAACTATATGGCGAAGAGACCATTACAGATGAACATGTTCAGAATAATTCAAGTGTAAGAGAGATGTTGGGACAAAGAGGGATAAAGCCGGAGGATTTGCCGCCGGCAGAAGATCTAAAAAAATTGGAACGCAGAGTAAAAAGAGATGAGAGGAAGTTAATGGAGGGATAATAAAAATTGTTAGTCCTTACTTGACAGCAGCATATGGTGAAAAAATAAAAGCGTATTTGAGAAGAGGCGCGAAACCGATTCGGGGGGAGAGGGGTTATCCGAATGAGAAGGTGGGGTATGGGGCGCTTTGTGTGGAAGGGAGTCTGCCTGTGTAAAAGAAAATAGATTTTAAGGTTAGTTTGTATGTTGCTTTGGGACATATGGTGCCGAATATAGTGTTTATTATGCGATAAATTTAAACCTGTTGAACAAACTAATTGGATTTCATCATAATTAATCTTAAAAGCAAAGAATATAATATATTATTAAAGAATCAACATCTATTTTTGATATTTTCTTAAAATAGATGTTGATTATTTGTTGATATAGGATATAATATAACAAAAGCTTCAAAAGAGAATGAGGAGATTATTATGTTAATACAATTTAACTTTAAAAACTATAAATCATTTCGAGATGAAGTATCACTGGATTTGTCGGCGACTAAAATAACAGAACATGAAAACCATGTAGTAAATATTGCTAATGATAAATTGTTAAAGGTTGCGGCAATTTATGGAGCGAATGCGAGCGGAAAGTCTAATGTATATGATGCATTTGACTATATGACTTACTATGTGACAGAATCCTTTAATTTTGGAGGAGAGGAAGACAGTCGCCGGAAAAAAGAAAATAATTATATGAAAGTTACTCCTTTCTTGTTTGATAGAAAGAGCAGAGACGAGGAAACTACATTTGAGGTATTTTATGTAGATAATGCTGAAAATAGTGGGAAAATATATCAATATGGATTTTCGCTGAAAAAGGATGAAGTGGTAGAAGAATGGCTGTATTCTAAGGCCAAAACTGCGAGGAATAATTATAGAACAATTTTTTACCGAAAAAAAGGTGAAGAACTTGAAATGAATGGTTTTACAAAAAATCATGTGGAAAATATTAAGGCATCTCTTAATAAAGAGACCTTGATTGTTTCACTTGGAACAAGATTAAGGATTGCTAAATTAAAAAAGGTAAGAGATTGGTTCCTAAATAACGATATTCTTGACTTCGGTGATCCGGCAGAAAATTACTTCCGGTCAAGAGTGCTTCCAGAAGGTTTTATAGACAATAAAGAAGTACAGGGAAATGTAGTTCGGTATTTCGCATCATTTGATGAAGCAATTCGCGATTTTATTGTGGAAGAAATTAGTCAGGAAGATGAAAAGGATACGGGAAAAAGCTATAAGATTGATGCTCTTCATAAAATGGCAGACAGTCAGGAAATGGCATCGATTCCATTGAAACTGGAATCGAGCGGTACTCTAAAGATGTTTGCACTCTATCCATCCTTAAAGGATGTGCTGGATCATGGGGGTACATTGTTTATTGATGAGTTAAATGCCAGACTGCATCCGTTGTTGGTTCGGAATATTATATTGACCTTTTTGTCACCGGAAATCAATACGCAGAATGCACAGTTGATTTTTACGACGCATGATGTCTGGCAGTTTTCTAATGAACTGCTTCGCCGGGATGAAATCTGGCTGGTCAATAAAAACAGAGATGGAGTTTCTGAATTATATTCCTTAGCTGACTTTAAGGATGAAGAAGGCAATAAGGTACGCAGAGATGAGGCTTTGTCTAAGAAGTATCTGACAGGTAACTATGGCGCCATTCCTGCATTGAAACCCATGAAAATGTTGGCTGGGAGGGTTTTGGATGACGAATAAGAGCAAAGGAAAACCCAGCGACCGCAGGGCTGGGAAACGCGGGGATCGAAACCAGCGGGTTGGGACAAGGATACCAGAATTAGGGTATTATTTGATTGTGACTGATACGGAGGAAACAGAGAAGAATTATTTTGAAGGCTTGAGAGATAGCATTCCCGCAGAACTAAAAGACCATCTGGTAATAAAGGTGGAAAAGGCAAAGACCGCAGAACTGGTGAAAAGGGCGATGGAACTTAACGATGCAGAATCACAGTATCGTATTCCATGGATTGTTTTCGATAGGGATCAGGTAAAGGATTTTGATGAGATTATAAGGCTGGCAGAGAAAAATGATATTAATGCCGGATGGTCTAATCCGTGTTTTGAAATCTGGATGTATGCTTATTTTGGCGAGATGCCGGCGATTATGGAGTCTTATATTTGTTGCGACCGATTTGCCGAGAAATTTGAGAAGGTAACAGGGCAAAAGTATTCTAAGAATGATAGAGATATTTATCGGAAACTGGTGCAGTATGGGGATGAGGAAAAATCTTTTCGGATAGCAGAGCGATGTTACAAAAAGTGTATGGAAGATAGGAAGAAAAAGCCATCGGAGATGTGGCCGGCGAGTATGGTATATCGGTTGGTGGGTGAAATACAACGAAAGCTTGGATTATTCTAATGGAGAGCTGGGAAGATGTTGCTATTGTCAGAGAAGATGAAAATGGAAAAACTTATTGAAGAATTGTTGTAGAAAGTCCTGGTAAATTGCCGGGGCTTGTGAAGACAAATAATATCCGGCATACACATTTTTCGAGAAATCCTAAGATTGCGGAATTTTTGAAAGCGTATAGCTTTGTGAAAGAATATGGTGAGGGTGTTGACCGGATGCGGAAAGAGCTTGAAGCGATTGGTTTGCAGGGACCAGAATATAGAATAAATGCTTTTATGTTGCAGGCAATAATTAGAAATAATAATTTTTTCTAAAACTTATTGCATGTAAGGCAGAATGGCTGTTTGGTGCAGTGTGAAAGCTGTGCTAAGCAGCTTTTTATATTAAGATGTACAAAGAATTTGCGAGGACTGGATAAATGAAAAGAGAAAATAGGGAACGATTTTCCGCACAACATATGTTGCAGCAGTATGATGAATTACTTGCCTGTGAAAAATTAGGTTTACAATAGCTGATAGACGAAAGACCTATTGTATGTGTAACTGCCCAGCGTGGTACAGTAAGACCGTATTATCTGCGAGGAAAAGGAATTCGCCCGGAGGGTGTTTAAGTTCAATCCCGGTTGACATGGTTTCGCAACCAATAGTTGTCAGTCTGACACCCGGAATGGGTCGCGCAACCGGGAATGCAACCCTATGATGATAATAGAAAAACAAAAGGGATGTTTTGACGGAATGTCAGGCAATGGATGTCCTGCAGGAAACATTCCGGAGGAAAAAGGAGACTATTATCATGGAGAACAAATTGTTTACAAGGGATTTTACATTGGTAGTGATCGGACAGATTATCTCATTATTCGGCAATTCGGTTTGCATTGCCGCTTTATTTACTCAATCAGACGGGCTCTTCCGCATTATATGGGACGGTGATGGCGTGTGCCTTCATACCGGCTATCCTGCTGTCACCAGTAGGCGGGCTGATTGCTGACAGAGTCAACAAACGGAATATTATGGTGGTACTGGATTTCTCTACGGCTGGGTTAATTCTGCTGTTTATGCTGTTGATGGATCGTGTCAGTCTGGTGCTTTTACTTACGATTGTGCTAACGCTGTGATCAATGTGATTAGTTCTTTTGCGTCGTTACTGGGGCCGGTGCTGGGAGGTATTCTGTACAGTGCATACGGGCTGCTTGCAGTGCTGGAAATCAGCATTGCAAGCTTTGCAGCGTCGGCTGTAATGGAGATTTTTATCCGGATTCCTTATCGGAAACAAGAGTCGGCAGGAAGTATCATCGGAACGGCATTGGGAGATTTAAGGGAAAGCGTTCATTTCATTTGCAGGCAAAAGCCGGTCATCGGAAAGGGACTTCTCATAGCCTGTGGCATTAATCTGTTCATGTCTGCCATGATCATAGTCGGGCTTCCCTATCTAATCACCGAAGTACTTCCGTTTACGGCGGGGCAGGCGAATCGTCTGTACGGGTACGCGCAGGGCGCGTTGGCAGCAGGCGGTGTCGTGGGCGGCATCAGTGCCGGGGCTCTGGCGGACAGACTGCAGATCGGTAAAGCTGGTAATGCAATGTATGAATTCCTATTCGAGCTGTGTGCAGAGCGGGAGGCGGTAGTTGTGTTGTTTGCGGGGATAATATCTCTGGTCATTGCAGTTAGAGCGGAAAAGGTGTTTGGAAGGTTGTAAATATCTGTTTGATAAGCCGGTCAAAGGAGCGGCATTTCTGAATGTAAGCAGAAGTATATCGGGCAAATCCCATTGAAACGTTTGATACTTGTGCGCTGCGCATACGCACGGCCGATGATGCGGAGCTGTTGTTTTATGCAGCCCATGCGGTTCCCAAAAAGCAGGAGCGAGCTCCGGAATTTATTATTGAGGGAGAGCAGGGAACGGTAACGCTGCCCCATCTGAAGCGTGTCTGTGCCCTGGCAGAAAGCTTTCCTGAGACTTCAACTGACATTTCAATTGAAAAGAGGAATGAAAATACCGGTGAAAGCTGTTATAATGGGTGAAAAGAGAGAAAGGCATCAAGGAAAAGAACATGAAGCACGAAAGATTCAGCTACAAAAATCCGGAGGAAATCAGGGCGAAAGCAGATGAACTGAAGATCCATCTGCCCTTTGCGGAAGATACGAGTGCATTAAAGAAGGAAGGATCATTTGGAAATGTCACACTGAGAAACCGCATGGGAATTGCCCCCATGGAGGGTGCGGATGCATTGCCGGACGGCACGCCCTCTGAACTGACGCTGCGCAGATATATAAGAGAGGCCGAAGGGCAAAGCGCGATGATCTGGTTTGAAGCCATTTCCATTGTGCCGGAAGGGCGTTCCAGCGCCCATCAGCTGATACTGACCAGAGAGAACCTGGAAGCTTACAGGAAATTTACCGCAGCCATTAAGGAGGCCGGGATCAGGGCCAACGGATTTGCCCCGTATCTGGTGATGCAGGCCAATCACAGCGGACGCTATTCCAATCCCCAGGGCAGGCCGGCGCCCATGATTGCCTACCGTCATCCGGAATATGAAAAGCTGAGGGCAGCGGATGATGACTGTATTGTTACAGATGAGTATCTGAAGACCTTGGAAGAGAAATTCGGGGAGGCCGCCCTCCTGGCAAAACAGGCCGGTTTTGATGCGGTAGATATCAAAGCCTGTCACGGCTATCTTCTGGCGGAGCTGTTGTCCGCCTATCAGCGTCCGGGGCTTTACGGAGGAAGCTTTGAGAACCGCACCCGCCTTCTGGTAAATGGAATTGTCTCGGCGAAAGCCCATGAGGACAGCCGCTTTCTGGTCACAGCCAGGCTGAGTATATACGATGGTTATGCATATCCCCATGGATTTGGAGTCAGGGAAGGGAACGGTACGGCGCCGGATATGGAGGAACCGATCCGTCTGGTTCGTATGCTCCATGAAAAGTACGGGATGCCGATGGTGAATCTGACCATGGGAAATCCCTATGTAAACACCCATGTCACCCGGCCGTTTGACAGTGGGAAGTATATCCCCCAGGAGCATCCCTTATATGGCGTAGCAAGGATCATCCAGGGGACAGGGGAAGTGAAGAAGGCAGTACCGGACATGTTCATTTCCGCATCAGGACCTTCCTATCTGCGCCAGTATTCCGATTTGTATGCGGCAGGAGCCATAGAGGAAGGGCTCTGCGACAACATGCTGTTTGGGCGTATGGCCTTTGCAAATCCGGCTTTTGCGAAGCAGATACTGGAAACAGGCAGAATGGATGCAAAAATGACCTGTGTTACCTGCGGAAAATGCGGGGATCTCATCCGGGCGGGAAAACCAACAGGATGTATTGTGAGAGATACGGATACTTATCTGAAATATTACAGGGAATATCAGGAGGAAGCATAAAAATGGAGCAGAAAGCAGGAAAAATGGAATTCAGATTCGGAAAGGCCGGAAAGCTGGCGCCGCTTGTGGTTGTAGCGGCGATGATCATCTGGGCGGCGTTTAGCCAGTCGAATGTAAATGGATATGTGCTGGCGTTTTTTGCGGCGCTGGTGACAGGAGTTATTTTTGCAAAGGATGAGAAGGCATACGGAGAGGCAATGGTATACGGTTTGAGCAAGCCGATGTTTGCCACCATTGTGATGGCGGTGATACTGGCGGCAGTGTCGGGTAAGCTGATTTCCGCCAGCGGAGCGGTGCAGACGATTGCGGTATATGTGGTGGCGGCAGGTTTTACGGGAAAGCTTTTCGTGGCGGCCACCTTTTTGATCACCTGTCTGCTAGCCTTTGCAACGGGGACCTCGGTGGGAACCTATTTTGTGGTGATTCCGATTTTATTTCCGGTGGGCGTGATGGCAGGGGCTGCGCCGGAGTTTATGATCGGCGCCATCGTGTCGGGCGCAGCGTTCGGCGATAACCTGGGCCCGATTTCGGATACCACCATCGCGTCGTCTGCCACTCAGCATGCGGATTTGGGTACCGTGGTAAAGACCCGGATGCGTTACTCCCTGCCTGCGGCGGCAGGAGCATTGATTTTGTTTCTTTTGTTCTCCAAAACCACAGATGGGAGTGCGGCCATCCAGGCATCCGGCGGCAGCGCCAATCCGGCCAGCCTGGTGATGCTGCTGGTGCCGGCGGTCATTATCGCGCTGTGTCTGATGAGAAAGCACCTGATTACCGCTCTGTCCTGGGGCATTCTGGCGGGGATAGCCGCCGGGCTGCTCTTTGGCATTTATGCGGTAGAGGATCTGATTTCATTTCCCGGCGGTTTTGCCGTTTCAGGGGTGGTGATTGACGCCATCACAGGAACGGCAGGCACGGTGGCAATGCTGATTGCGGTGTTTGCCCTCCTGGGCGTGCTGGAATGCGGCGGTCTTTTTGAGGATGTAGGGATGCTTCTGGCACGTTTTGCCAAAAAGGAGCGCAGCACAGAGGCAACCATCGTGTTGTCCGTGGGAATACTCAGCATGGTGACAGGGGTGATTTCAGTGGCGATTGTGGCATTGGGAGACCTGATCAATGAGATTGGGGAAAAAGCCAAAGTGAACCGGTACCGCCGCGCCAACCTGATGGACTGTACAGGCTGTGTGTTCTGCTTTCTTGCGCCATGGACGGTACACTGTGTGATTCCGGCCCAGCAGTCCGCCCAGTTTGGTGAAGGATTTGCGGTGGCGCCTGCGTCGGTGCCTTTTGTGAATTACTATTCTATCTGTATGCTGGTGATGCTGGCAGTGGCAGTGATTACCGGTTACGGCAGGAAGCTGCCCGGCGCAGGTGAATCAAAAGCGGGAAAATGACGAATCAGAAACAGATTGAGACAGGGAGGTACTTCATGATAAGAGAAGCAGCGGCAAAAGACGCGTCCAGGCTGGCGGAGATCCTGATCTTTGCCAAGCGATGTGCCTACCGTCCGATTTTTAAGAATGATCCGGTGTCCTTTAATGAATTGTCCGTGCTGGAGCTGGCTTTGCATTTCCGGGATGATGCCGATGCCCTAAAGGGGATTTATGTTTATGATGACGGTATTGTGCGCGGATTGATGCACATCAGGGAGCATCCGGAGGCAGGAGGAAATCCGGTGCTGCAGCTGGAGGAGTTATATGTAGACCCCTTTTTTCAGAAGAAGGGAATCGGCCGGCTACTTATGGAGGACTTTTTGCGTAAGGCAGAAGAACAAAAGGCAGGGTCCGTTTTCCTGTGGACTCTTGAAAAAAATATACGGGCCAGAAGCTTTTATGAAAGCTTTGGTTTCAGGGAGACGGGTGAGAGAAAAATAGAGCCGGAAACTCCGGAGTATCTTTTAAAATATGGGCTCAGCTTTCAGCCGGACTCAAAGGCCTGATAGCCTTTACATCAGCCCGGCAAACACAGAAGCCCCCAAGACGGTCAGAAGTCCGGCAACAGCAATGGCAAGGCTGCTCATGGCGCCCTCAATTTCGCCTATTTCCATGGCTTTGGCTGTGCCGATTGCGTGGGAAGCAGTGCCCAGCGAAAGTCCCCTGGCAATGGGGTCCTGAATCCGGAATATCCGAAAGACAATCTCTGCCAGTATATTTCCCAGGATTCCCGTGATGATAATAACAGCCACGGTTATGGTTTCAATTCCTCCCAGTTCCCGGGAGACGCCCATTCCAATAGCGGTGGTGATGGATTTGGGAAGCAGAGTCACATATTGCTCATGGCTTAGGGAAAACAACCTGGCCAGCAGGAGAACGCTGGCCAGGCTTGCCAGCACTCCGGCAGTGATTCCACTGACCACTGCTTTCAGATTTTTCTTTAACAGTTCAAGCTGCTGATAGAGCGGGAGAGCCAGGCATACGGTAGCCGGAGTCAGAAGATAACTGAGGTATTTGGCGCTTTGGTTATAGTGCTTATATTCCACTTTCAAAAGCAAAAGCACCGCCATAACACATATTGTCCCAATCAACAGAGGATTCAGGATTGCCAGCTTGAATTTCTTTTTTAACAGCAGTCCTGTCTCGTAAGCCGCCAGGCTGACCACCGTTCCAAAAAACATGGAATCAATTAAAAATTCTTTCATTTTTCCGTACTTCCTTTTATCAGCTGTGTTTTGTTACAATAAGCCGTCCTGCGGGGCGTGAGGGCGTTTGTCCTTCCGGAGCATTCGCTGCGTTACCTGTCCGGTCACCGCCATGACAATGATTGTGGTGATAACAGTGATTAAAATGACAGGCAGCCAGATGGGCTGAAGAGACGGCCAGGCGTCCAGAAGCCCTGCCGCAGCCGGGATAAACATGACAGGCATGATTTCAATCAGAAAACTGGCAGTTTCTTTTATATGGGCAGGCTTCAGGATTCCTGTACACAGTGCCGTAAGCATAAGAACCAGTCCATAGACGCTTGCGGGAACCGGAAGCGGCAGCAGGATGTGCAGCAGTTCTCCGAGAAACGAGAAAAAGAGAATGATGCCAAATTGTCGTAAGTATTTCATAAGTTACTCCCTTCCATAAGTACCAGGAGGATTATAGAGCACACAGATGTGGATGTCAATATTGAAATTTGCCGCCGGATATCCGACCGGGACTTTACACCGGCCTGCAAAGATTTTTGCGCTTAGCTGTTTACAATGTAAACATGCAGTGATAAAATAAGGTCTGTAAGCTGTTTACAATGTAGACAAACCTTCAGTGAAGGCAGGGAAAAAGGGTTTGATCGATTCCGGCAGGGAGAACGAAAGGAACAGAAACATAGTATGAAAGAATTAAGCGGAGCAGAATGGCATGTACTGGAAAGTCTCTGGGAGGATTCGCCCAAGGTAGGAAGCCAGATTGTGACGGACATGGAGAAGCGTAAGGGCTGGAGCAGGAGCACCACCCTGACCATGCTTCGCAGGATGACGGAAAAGGGGCTGGTTTCCTGTGACAGCAGCGGAAAAATGAATCATTATACTCCACTGGTCGGCAGGGAAGATGCGGTGGGAAAAGAGACGGACAGTTTTTTGAAGAGAGTTTATCAGGGAAGCGTGAGCATGCTGGTCAACGGATTTGTGGAGAGACAGAAGCTGACGTCCAGGGAGCTGGAAGAGCTCAGACAAATTTTGGACAGAGCCAAGGAGGATGTGCATGAGCATTAAATGGATATTATCCGCCTGTGTTTTGATTGCACTTGTGGTATTGGCAGGATTTCTTTTCCGCAAAAGAATTCGGCCCTGTGTGGGAGTGCCGGCTGTTCTTTCGGTTCTGGCAGTGCTGGTGCTGGCTGTCACTTTTAGCGGAAAAAGAAGCGATATTCTGTGGAGACGGATTGGCCTGAGCGGAAGGCAGGAGGTTTTGCAGACTGCATTTTGGCCGGAGCAAAAGCAGATACAGGAGAACTTTGGCAAATGGCAGACAGCGGACTGGTCGGATGAGACGGAGAAAGTGCAGACCTTCCTGTCAGGGCGGCAGGCAAATCTGAAGCTTTCGAAGGAGGAGCAGGAGGCTTATCGGCAGGTATTGAAAGGGGAAGCCCCTTATCCGGTTCAGTCTCCCATCAGTGCGGAAAATGTCCGGCGAATGGATCTTAACTTTGACGGGTGGAATGACTTGTGTATTCAGGGGCGCAGCTTAGACGGAATCAATGTGCCCTGCTACTGTATGCTCTGGAATCCGCAGAAACAGAAGTTTGAGTACAGTGTTACCCTGTGCAATGTGGAAGCGGATTTGGAGAATCAATGGATTGTCAGTCAGGTTGCGGGAACGGAAGGAGAGTCATTCAGCACCTATTGCCGTTATGATGCGGAGAACAGGCTGCATATGATAAGGTATGTGGAGGAGAACAGGTCAGAGGAGGGTTTTGAACATCTGGATCTGACCTACGTGGATGATGCAGGCCCGTATACTTTGCAGGCAATCGTGGATGAGGAGCGTTTTAACCTGACAATGGTTGACATGGCGAAACAGGCGCTCTCAGAACTTTACCAGTGGACAGGGGAAAAGGTGGAAAGAGCCTGTTTTCAGGTATCGGACGCAGGGGGAGTAGTCTTTTCCCAGACACCGGAGGACATGGTGCATTCCAGAATCTTCTTCAGCCGGTATTTTGGGGCGGACACCCAATATAATCTGAGCGGCTATGATAAGAGTATTTCATCCATCGGGTTAACGCTGGGGAGAAAAATCTGGTATTCACCGGTGCTCTGGAGGGTTTTTCCGGAGAATAAGGACGCCATGACTGACGAAGAAGTGGTCAGCTGGTATTTTGAGCGGCTTCCCACCTCCGATGGCGAAAAAGTGAAATCCATGATAGAACGGTACGAGGGCATATGGACCATCCAGACAAAGTCCGGCCGCTGGTATGAAGTGTTCTATGACAGGGAACTGCGGGAGGTGTCTGACGTGACGGGGCCTTACCCTGAACTCCCGGTGCATTAAAGGCTGAAATTTGACAGTGTTGGGGAAAAGGAAGAGGATTTCGTCACAGGAAATCTACCCGTTACCGGTGAATCCGCCAGAGCTCCTGACCGAAGATGCTTTCACGCACACAGACTCTGACATTGTCCCCCTCTTCCACAGAACGGTACAGACGTCCGGAAACATTCATTTTCTGCAGTTCTTCCCGCCAGATGACCATGACGGAGTAATAAGTGGTGTTGGTGTTTCTGTGACTTTCCTTTTCAAGAACCTGAACCGTGTCATGGGTGGGTGCTCCCGCAGTCACGTAGCTGAGGGCAGGGGCAGAAATCAGGGAGAAGACGAAAAGCATAACTGCCATAAACAGCAGTTTAATGGGATGTTCCTTTATTTTGCGCCGCCAGAGCATGAGAAGACAGGGAAGAAGCAAAATCACCGTCAAAACGATAGACATGGGCAGCCACCAGCCTTCCTCCATATTGATGAGCTGCAGGAAATCAATCAGAAGAAGCATGCTGATGGCATTGGACCAGAAGGGGGCGGTGATGTGATATTCATCACATTTTTTTCCACTTTCCATGGTGAGTTTGGGGTAAAGAACGAGACAGAGAGCATAGTTAAACAGCAAAATCAGCATACAGGCAGTCAGTCTCCGCTTTCCGGAAAGGAGAGCGGACAAAAGAGAAAGGATTACCAGCAGGATTCGGAGGATGCGGGTAATCTTTTTTTGCTTTTGAATGATCTGCGGGGACCAATGGGACATAATATAACTGTCCATATCCGTAAGGTTAAGACTCTGATTCCATTCCTGCGTTTTTTTCCTCATAAGAGAGATGGGGCGGAGAGGTTTTGGCGGAGCAAACCGGACATTTCTTTCCATCAGGTAATCGCAGGCTACGGGGAAAGCAGGCATATTGTTTTCAAATACGGCCAGTTTCCTGCCGTCATAGCTGTAAATGATACATTTTTCATTCTTGGGAAGAATATAGCCGATTTCAGAATAGGAGAAGGTGCGTATTTTTCCGTAAGCGGGCGTGTATGAGACGTATTTGTCGTATAGAAGCAGCTTTCTCCTGCAAAAATAAGGAAGCATGAGCGTGCAGAGAAGGGTAAAACCGCCGAAAATGGGGATACAGATAAGGAGAGTCTCCATGTCCTGTTTCCGCAGGCTGGTGATGGTGGAAAGTATCAGGCAGAGTGCAAAAAATATAACGCCGAAAATGTCAATTATCAGAAAAGCTTTGCTGTCCCGCAGTTTGACAGGTTCCATGGTTTCTCCTTATTTTAAGTTCCTAACACAAAGTTTTATAAATAAGTGACCTGTGTGTCCGCATTGTAGGTGTGTGGCTCCTTGGAAGCTGCTTTGTGGCCTAAGGCAATGGCAATCTTATACTCATAATTTTCGGGAAAGTGCAGGGCCTTTGAAAAGTAGTCCTGTTTTTCTCCCATAAGGGCATCCTTGATGCATCCGATGATTACACTTCCCAGGCCAAGTCCTTCTGCTGCAAGAGCCATATTTTCCACGGCGATTCCGGCATCTATAGAGCTCCATCCGAAAGCAGTTTCAGCACTGAGAATTACGACTGTGGGAGCTTCATAATAAAAATTGTGGGGTGGGTTTACGATTCCTCGTAGGTGGTTCTTTTCCTCTTCTAACTCTTTTAAAAGAGGATTATCACCCTTTAATACGGTGAAATGGATTTCTTGGCGGTTCGTGGCAGTAGGAGCATGCAGACCGGCCTGGATCAGGGTATTTAGCTCTGTTTCTGTTAAAGTTTCTGCAGTATAGCCTCTGGTGGAACAACGTTTTTCAATGACTTCAATTATTTGGTTCATAGATGATTTCCTCCTGTTTTTGTAATGAAATTATCGAAAGTCTTACCTTTAATTTTTCAGACGGAACCTGGATACCAGCTCTTTGAGTGCGGACGCCTGGCCGGAAAGTTCTTCGCTGGCGGCGGCACTGGATTCCGCTGTGTTCACATTGCTCTGAACGACGATAGCAATCTGATCAATTCCGTGACTGATTTCTTCCGCATCAACCGCCTGCTGCTTTGCGTAATCTGCGATACCATTGATCAGCCGGTCCATCTCTTCTGCCATTTTCTCTGCCTCCAGCATAGATCTGGCCGTATCGTCCGCAGCGCTGACCCCCTCTTCCATGGAAGTCATGGTTTCTCCAAGAAGTGCCGTGGTCTCCTTAGCGGCATCTGCCGATTTGCCGGCCAGAGTTCGAACCTCCTCGGCCACCACCGCGAACCCTTTACCGGCATCCCCTGCTCGAGCGGCCTCCACCGCTGCATTCAATGCAAGAATATTGGTCTGAAATGCGATGTCGTCAATGGTCTTTACAATTTTATGGATAGCATTAGATTTTTCGCTTATCCTCTGCATTACCTCAGTCATATTCTGCATCTTTGTATTGCTCTCGAGAAGTCCCTTTCCCACTTCCTCGGAAAGGTTACTGGCCTTCTGGGCACCCTGTGCAACCTTTTGCACACTGTCGGATACCTTTCCGATATGTCCGGCCAATGCTTCTATCTCCGCCGCCTGTTGCGTGGATCCTTGAGATAGGCTCACTGCACTGTCGGACACCTGCGCTGCTCCAGCGGCCACATCCCTGGAAGATACGTTTAGTTGGCCAATGGTAAGATTGAGTTCTACGGCAATCTCATCTAACGATTCCTTGATTTTAGCAAATTCGCCCGTATATTCGCTTCTGAGCTCAAATGCCAGGTTCCCTTTTGCAATCTCTTTTAAGGTTTCCGCAATCTCATTGATATATTTTATGTAATCACGCAGTCTGAGAGTAACCTGGTTGAAGTTATACGCAAGGCTTCCAAGCTCATCTCCCGATTGATAACGAATCTCCTGATTCAGATCTCCTTCTGCAATTCTGGAAGCCACCTGACTCAGCTCCTTTACTGGCCTGCCGATAATCCTTCGGATCTGAATAATCACCAGAAGGGTCAGTATGAGTACTGCTATAATGGATACAATCATCATGGTGTGGGTCAGATCATAAAGCTCTGCCAGTACCTCCATACCAGAGACATAGGCTACCGCCACCCAATTGCTTCCTGCAATTTCTTCCAACTCGATATAGGTATCGTTATAAAGGCCAATCCCCATATTTCCGGATTGTATTTGTTCTTCCGCATAGGCATACATGCCTTCGGCTTCGCTCAGCTTTCCTCCCACAATGGTTGGATCGCGATGGCCGATGATCGTGTCCGTACGTGTATCTACCAGGAAAATACCGCCGGTATCTTCAATTTGTATCTTGTTGACGATTTCGGAAATGGAATTCAGATATACATCCGCCGCCGCAACGCCGCGCACGTTACCATTTCCATCCTTTAGAACGCCGGAGGCTCCCACTACATAGGACTGACTGTCTTCATCGAAATACACATCCCCTAATATAAAATCTTCGGAATTCAGTCCGTCCAAATACCAACTTTTGACCAACGCATTAAAATCCGGTCCCGGTACAAAGGACGCGTGATACAGGGAACCGTCTGTCAGCGCTACATACAGCCCTGCTGGGTAGGCATCATTTTGTCCCGCTGTGTGTTTAATATATTCCGTCATTTCCGGAATATCCATATTTTCATATTCTATAGTGTCTCTTTGAGTCTCTAGCATGGTAAGCGTGCGGTTCATCCATGCTTTGGTTTCCTGAAGGGTTTTTTCAGTAGTGGTATGAAGTATTTCCTCGCTTTTGGCCAGCAAGGTTTCCGACATCCGGTTATATACCACTGCCAGAAGTGCTGTAACTGCGATGACCGCGCTTATGACAACTGCAGCTACTAATTTTACTGTGATTCCCAGCCCCCGCCGCTTTGGCCCCCTCGGTCCTCGCTTTGATGTTTTCATTTGGTCCATCTTTGTCCCTCTCTTTCTCTATCCTATCGCATCCCGATGATAGATCCCAGTGAAAAATTTTATATCTCATTATATAACGAGATGGAAGAAATGGGCAAGTAAATATATTTATTAGCATAAGGATAGTTCGCGAAGCGCACTGTCCGTTGTTTGGTATTGAAAACAAACATAAGTTCTGGTATAATGGGTATATGAAAGGAAAGCAAACCAATCAAAATCATCATACTTATATTGCAATTGATTTAAAGTCTTTCTACGCTTCTGTAGAGTGCGTAGAGCGGGGGTTGGATCCTCTTACCACTCATCTTGTGGTTGCGGATCAGAGCCGTACGGAGAAGACTATTTGCCTTGCAGTGTCTCCTACGCTAAAGGAGCATGGTATTTCGGGCAGGGCCAGGCTTTTTGAAGTGGTGCAGAAGATCAAAGAGGTAAATTCCCTGCGCAGGCAGGCAGCACCAGGACATACCTTTACGGGGGATTCCTGTGATAGTCAGGAGCTGAAGCGTTCTTCCGAGCTTCGCGTTTCCTATATTATTGCGCCGCCCAGGATGGCCCTTTATATGGAGTTCAGCACCAGGATTTATAATATTTACCTGAAATATGTGGCTCTGGAGGATATTCATGTCTATTCCATTGACGAGGTGTTTATGGATGTCACGGAATATCTGGAGACCTACAGGCTCACGGCGCGGGAACTGGCTCTCAAGATGGTAAGGGAGATTTTTGATACTACCGGAATTACTGCCACTGCGGGGATTGGCTCCAATCTGTATCTCTGCAAGGTTGCCATGGATATTGTGGCGAAGCATGTAACCACCACAGAGGGGGAGGTGCGGATTGCGGAGCTGGATGAGATGACCTACCGCAGGCTTTTGTGGAATCATCGGCCGCTTACGGATTTCTGGCGGATTGGCAGAGGTTATGCCCGAAAGCTGGAGGAGAACGGTCTTTTTACCATGGGGGACGTGGCGAGATGCTCTCTTGGGAAACCTTCGGATTACTATAATGAAGACCTGCTCTACAGGCTCTTTGGTGTCAATGCCCAGCTCCTCATCGACCATGCGTGGGGATGGGAGCCCTGTACCATTGCAGATGTGAAGGCCTATAAGCCCGAGAGCAGCAGCATGGGCTCCGGACAGGTGCTGCAGTGCCCCTACAGCTTTGAAAAGGGGAGGCTGATCGTGCGGGAGATGACAGATTTGCTGGTGCTGGATTTGGTTGATAAGGGTCTGGTGACAGACCAGATGGTACTGACCATAGGCTATGACAGGGAAAGCCTTTCCAGGCCGGAAATCAAAAAGCGCTATAACGGCCCTGTGACCACAGACCCTTATGGAAGGAAAATCCCAAAGCATGCCCACGGCAGCGCCAACCTTGAAAGGCCGACCTCTTCCACAAAAATAATTTTGGAGACGGTGACGGAGCTTTATGAGAGGATTGTGAACCCTGACCTTTTAATCAGGAGGGTCTATGTCACGGCCAACCATGTGGCGGCGGAAGAAACGGCGGTCGGAGAAGACACCTTTGAGCAGATGGAGCTTTTCACCGACTACGAAGCATTACAGAAAAAGAGGGAAGAGGAAGCGGCAGAGCAGGAAAGGGAGAAAAAAATACAGAAAGCCATGCTGGATATCAAAAAGAAGTTTGGAAAAAACGCCATCCTGAAAGGGATGAATCTTGAGCAGGGGGCAATGACTCAGGAACGAAACAGACAGATCGGAGGGCATAAGGCGTAGGCCCGGTGCAATCATGCAGGAGAAGACAACGACAGACAGGGGGTAAAATCATGAAAAGAAGCAATTATCAGGACAGGCATTGTTATGATGACATTATCAGTCTTCCCCATCCTGTTTCCGGCAGCCACCCGCCCATGCCGGTGGCGGAGAGAGCCGCACAGTTTTCTCCTTTTGCTGCCCTGACAGGGTTTGAGGATGCCATCCGGGAGACGGGGCGGATTACCGAGGGCAGGGCAGAGCTGGATGAGGATGTGAAGGAACTGCTTGATGAAAAGCTGGAGAGGCTGCGGTTATTACAGGCAGAAAGCGGGGAAATGCCCCGGGTAGCCATCACTTATTTCCGGCCGGATGAGAAAAAGGATGGCGGGGCTTATGTCACCGTCACAGCACAGGTGAAAAGAGTGGATGAATATGAGAGGGTGCTGATTCTGCAGGATGGGAAGAGGATACCCCTGGGGGAGATTGTGGGGATGGAGGAGACAGAGGATTTTTTCCGCCGCACCCTTACCCGATAAGCACCCTTTTCCCCTCAAAAGCAAATCCATAATGCCGGATATTTGCCTGGGGGATTCCTCTTGCGATCAGCTCCGCATCGTAATTTTTATCCAGAATCTGTTCGTGTGCTGCCTGAAGGGTATCTTCCAGCGTCTTTTCTCTTCGGGGATTTCGCACCTTAAATTCCAGTACATATGCTGTCCGCCCTTTATCCTCCGGCTCCAGCATGACGTCATATCTGCCGAATCCGCTTTCCCGGTTTGAGGTAATCCGGTACTGCCCTGCCAGCTCTACGATAAGACCCAATACAAATCCATGGTAGAATCGCTCCGGGTTTGTATTCCGGGAGGGTTTATTTCCGGTATCAAAAGAACTGAAAGTCTGTCCGGCCACCAGATTCATATATTCATTCATGTAATCCGTATCGCCCTGTAAAAATGCCTGTAAAAAACCATTATATGGGATGTTTTCGTTGGAAAACCAGTCTTTGACCATATCCTCGAACATCATATGGACTTCCCGGTTGGTCAATTGCAGGCAATACATAAATCTGCCGCTTGACGTGTCAAACTGTCGGGATACCACCTTTAAATAGCCGCTTGCCAGGAGCAGGCTCCAGACAGCGCCGCGCTTTTTCTGAAGCTGGTCAAAGATGATTTCTTCGTCAAGCTCCATGGACAGGGATCTGCCCTGCAGAAGATCCTCCATGAAAATTTTGGTCTGAGGATTTCCCTGCTGGATCAGGCGGCTGACAAGACGGTTGGAGCTGGAATTAGCCCAATATGGTTTGTACAGCCTGCTTTCCAGAAAACAGGTAATGGACCATGGATTATAAATATCCGTCAGGGTGCCGAAAGTAAAGCCGTCATACCATTCTTTTACATTCTCTTTTTCGCCTGCCATATCATAAAAATCCAGCGTATGAAAGACCTCTTCCTCCGTAAAGCCAAATTGACCACAGTATTTCCGGGAAGTGGTGGTTACTACTTCGAGATTATTCAGGTCGGAAAAGATGGACTCTTTACTGATCCGCGTGATGCCGGTCAGCAGCCCACGCTCCATATAGGGATTGGTCTTAAAGGTGGAATTGAAAAGGCTGCGGATGAACTGCGTCAGTTTTTCCCAGTATCCATTTGCATAGGCCTCCTGTAGAGGTGTGTCGTACTCATCCAACAGGATCAGCGCCCTTTTTCCATAATATTGGTACAAATAGTCGGTCAGATTTTGGATAGATGCAGTGGCAGCGGCGTCGTCCATATCAGTCCGGACAAGATCAAAGGATGCACAGTCAATGGCATTCAACCGCTCTCTGACATAAACATGGTTACTGTACAGCTTGACCAGCTTTCGGATGATGCCTGCTCTGGCAGTTTCGTAATCTTTCCCCTTGACGTCGGCGAAGCTCAGAAAGATAACAGGGAAACTTCCCTGAAGATGACGGTAGCTTTCCAGCTCCCAGATCTGCAGGCCTTCAAACAGATCATCCCGGTTTTCATAAGCCATGGAAAAGAAGCAATTGAGCATACTCAGGTTCAGCGTTTTTCCGAAACGGCGCGGGCGGGTGAGGAGGGTCACATCATCCCCGTATTCCCACCATTCCCTGATCAACATTGTTTTATCGATATAGAAGGATTTGTTTACCCTTATTTTTTCAAAATCCTGCGTTCCAATCGAAATTCTGGGCTTCATAAGCGCTCGGTTCCTTTCCATAAGCTTCCCTGTTTTTAATATACCCGATTGTTCCTTTTTTGTACAGAGAAAAGATTATGACATACTTTTTCCCTTGTTTTTGCAGGAAACACTGGAATTTGCCTGCCAATTTCCCATGATATAGTTTATTCTAACCGTATTGAAGGGTATAGGCCATTTTCTAAATTGTTTTTAGTAGACCCGATGCCCTGCATGATTTATAATTATAGAGAAATAAGGTGATATATGTGGAGTTTCCTGCATTTGAGGGAATTGCCCTTTTTTGTTTGCAAAAGGGTTAACAAACGCTACATATAGGATACAAAAGGGAAAAAGGTATGATGGAAAACGGAAGAAATGTAACAATTTACGATATTGCCAGAGAAGCGGGAGTTTCTGTTGCAACTGTATCGCGGGTGCTCACAGGAAATGCAAGAGTGTCAAAGGAGAAGAAGGAAAAAATAAACAGCTTGATCAAACGATATGACTTTAAGCCCAATGCACTGGCCAAAAGCCTTAGGGAAACCAGAAGCCATGTGATAGGAATGATAATGGTTGACTTTACAAATCCTTTTTATGCAACCCTGCTTTCATTTTGCGAGAGGGAGGCAAGCAGAAGGGGATACTCCCTGATCGTCAGCAGTACGATAGGCAGAGCGGAAATGGAAGAAAAATATCTGGATAATATGTATGAGCAGAGAGTGGCGGCTATTGTTAAGGTAGGCGGGCTTGTTGACAGATACATCCCGGATATGAGGCATATAGAACATATGAATCGAATCGCAAACTCTATTCCTATTGTAATTACTGGAAAGGCGGACGGGGCAGACTGTTATCAGGTCAGTATAGACGAAATGATGGCATGTGAGCTTGTAATGGATTACCTGCTGGGGCTGGGACACAGAAAGATTGCGTTTGTGGGCGGCAGCAATGAGGTGCGACAGACGGTGGAAAAAAGATTAAAGTATAAACAGATGTTACAAAAAAACGGCATTTCCTTAAGCGAGGGATTTATTGTAGAGGGAGAATATAATGATAAAAGTGGTTACCAGGAAATGAAAAAACTGCTTGAACTGGGCATGCAGCCCACAGCCGTGATTGCAATTAATGATTTTACAGCCATAGGAATTATCCGTGCGGCGCTTGAAATGGGATTGAAGATTCCGGAGGATATTTCGGTGGCAAGTTTTGATGACACATTTATTACCAATATATGTTATCCCAGATTAACCTCGGTTAGTCTCGAATATGAAGAGTTTGGGAAAAAACTTGTTGACACAGCCATAGACGCAGTGGAGGGAAAAGACCCTATGCGTAAACAGACAGTTTTGCCTAAGCTAAACATCAGAGATTCCTGTAGATCCATATAAGGAATAAGGGTAAATATGAACAGAAAAGAGGGGAGTTAATTAATTCCAACTAGACGAAATTATAAGATAGTAGTTGACAAACCATATATGGGATGGTATTATGTGAACATGAAATGGATTTCAAGAGTGAATAAGAGGACATTTTGCTTAATTAATTTCGGATCTTAACTGTACTGTGCAAAAAACAGAAGATTTGTAAAAACAAAACACAAAAACAGTGTCCTTTCTTTGAAAATACCATGAATTATAAAGTGAGAGAGTGTTTTTTTGGTATTTTTGATTTACTGGCAGGTGATTTTTACCTGTTTATGCCATAAAAAATGATAAAATAGTGTGAATGCACTTTTTTTTATCAATTGGTAAGAAATCGATTTCAAAGCAAAAATAATATTACTCACCTGAAGGGAGGAACGACATGAAGAAAAGATGGCTGGCATTAGGGATTGTATGTGCTCTTACCATCGGGACGATGGCAGGATGTGGAGGAAAAAACGACAGCGTTTCTGATAATCAGCAGGAAGCTGCAGAGACCAAAGCGACAGATGATACCGGGGAACAGACCGAGACAGTGAATACAGGAAATGAAACGGTAATTACAATGTCGCATTGGGGCTCAGAGACAGATGAGAAGACTTACAGGGAGAGGGCGGATTTATATGAGGCATCCCATCCGGGAGTAAAAATTGAAATTAATTACATGCCGTCAGACCATATTCAGAAATTGAATACTATGTTTGCCGGTGGAACAGCACCGGATATTGTGGTATTAGCAGAGGATGTCCATAGTTTTTCATCAAAAGGTTTATTGCTTCCACTGGATGATTATGTTGAAAAGGCCGGAATTGATGTGGCTGCCCGTGTGGGAGAGACGGCAGTGGACACATATTCCTATGATGGACAGCTGTATGGTATTGCTGACCGCGGAGGTTCTATGGTTCTTTTCTATAATAAAGATATGTTTGACGCAGCGGGAATTGCTTACCCTACCTCGGATTGGACCTGGGAGGACATGCTTGCGGCAAGCAAAGCTATGACTGGCGGCAGCGGAGAGGATGAGACCTGGGGATTTGGTTCGGAAACATGGTGGCCTTATTGGATGAACTGGATTTATCAGGCAGGTGGGAGTGTAATTGATGATGATGGAAATCTGGTTATTAACTCTCCGGAAAGTGTAAAGGGCCTTACTTTCCTTCAGGAACTGACAACTGTTCATGATGTAATGCCCACCAGAGAAGAGTATGCCAATATGGGGTCAGGAGCATCAGCAGGTACAGTATTTGCTCAGGGAAGAATCGGCATGGTGGAGAACGGACTCTGGTTCTTCAGTAGTTTGCAGGATGTTGATTTTAGCTATGATGTAGTGGAAGCCTTTGGCGGTGATAAAAAGGTGACGGCTCCCTTTGGCAGCGCAATGACAATTTCTGCAACCTGCAAAAATCCGGATATTGCATTTGATATCATAAATTTCATGACCGATGTGGAAGCACAGAATGTGATTGTGAAGAATCTGGAGGATGCTCCGGCAAATCTGGAAGTACTGAATTCCGATACATTTAAGAATGCCAAGTGGACGGATGCAGAGGTTGACCTCGGAGTGTTTGCCCGTTCCAGTGAAATGGTATATACGCCTCCGGTAGGGCCAAACTGGTCTTCCTGGGATACAATATTCAGTGACGAAATGGCAGGCGTATTTGACGGAACCGTTGATCCCCAGACTGCGCTTGACAATATTGAAAAGCGGATTAACGAGGAATAAAAAAGAATCGCAAAACCAGGGGAAGGAGGGAAGCATTTCCCTCCTTTTTCCGACCATGGGATTTCAGGTATCGCTATTATATCAAGTAAGAAAGAAGGGATAAATTCATGAGTAAAAAGAAGAGGAAGCTGAAAAGGAGAGAAACTCTGTGGTTCTGGTTTTTTGTCAGTCCCTGGGTGATTGGGTTTTGCGTTTTTACAGCAGTACCGATGCTGACTTCCTTTTACTATAGCTTTACAGATTGGAATATGTTTCAGGCAGGAAATTTTGTAGGGTTAAAAAATTATGGAAAGCTGATGTCGGATGATATGTTCTGGAAAGCCCTGTATAATACTCTGTACTATGCAATAATATATATGGTTTTGAGTACGATATTGTCCTTATTTGTGGCGGTACTTTTGAACTATCCGCTAAAGGGCAACCGGGTATTCAGAACGATTTTCTACATTCCCACTCTGGTGCCGGTGGTTGTAACCTCGCTGCTTTTTTTCAGAGTACTTGCGCCGGAGGGACCTATAAACGGTTTCCTTGGACTATTTGGGATCCGGGGACCAAAATGGTTTTTGAGTGCTCAGTGGTCAAAACCCGCATTGATTGTGATGTCTTTGTGGGGGCTCGGTACTGCGTTTATTCTTCTTTTGTCAGGGCTGCAGGGGGTTCCGGCGGAATTGTATGAATCGGCCAGAATAGACGGAGCGGGAGAATGGACGTGTTTTCGTTATATTACGGTACCGATGCTTTCCCCGGTTATCTTTTATAATGTGGTGATGGGTATCATTAATTCCTTACAGGTTTTTACGCAGGTATATGTGATTGGCACCAACGCGCTGATGCCGGGGGGAAGTACCGGAAGCGGAGGCGGGCCGGAAAACAGCCTTTTGTCTATCGTACAGCTCTTATACATTAAGGGCTTCAGGGATTATAAGATGGGATATGCATCTGCTATCGCATGGGTTCTTCTGGTCATTATTTTGTTTTTTACCATGCTGGTATTTAAGTCTTCCGCATTATGGACCTACTACGAGGAGGAGAGAAAATGACAAAAAAGATTTCACGTTTTCAAAAAGTGATCATATACGGCGTCCTGATTTTTTTCAGCATCCTCTTTTTGATACCTTTTATCTATATGATAAGTATTGCTTTTGCAAGTGATGCCACAGCAAATAAGGCGGCGTATACCATCTTTCCCCATGAATTTGAAATAGAGAACTTTGTCAGGATTTTTACGGAAAGCGATGTGCCTGTCTGGCTGCGCAACAGCCTGATACTGACTATTTCCAATACAGTATTTACATTAATTTCGTCATCTATGGTTGCGTATGGCTTTGCAAGATTTCGGGCAAAAGGGAAAAGCGTTATGTTTATGATCCTGCTCAGCACCATGATGATTCCTACACAGGTGACATTGATACCGCAGTTTATGATATTTAAAAAGTTTGGCTGGATCAATACCATGCTGCCATTGATTATCCCAAATCTGTTTGGTTCGCCTTTTTACATTTTCATGCTCAGGCAGTTTATCATGAGACTGCCGATATCTCTGGATGAAGCGGCTCAAATAGACGGTATGACATATTGGGGGATTTATACCAAAATTATACTTCCGCTGATTAAACCAGCCCTGGCGGCAGTAGCCATTTTTGCAATTATGGGAAACTGGAACTGGTTTTTTGAGCCTATGATCTACCTGAATCAGACGGAAAAATATCCGCTGTCCATTGGTGTGCAGATACTTTCTGCAGTGGGACATGCAGGCCAGCTCCCATTATGGAATCTTATGATGGCCGCCGCCATGATTCTGGTAATTCCCATGGTGCTGCTGTTCTTTCTGGGGCAAAAGCATATGTTTGAGATCAGTATTAATGCCGGAAGTGACGCTATTAAATAGTGTGATAGGAAGGAGAAATTATGAAGCCTGTTGAATTAAAGGAAAATGCTCTGATTATAGACGGAAAGCCTGTTATTTTACTTTCTTCCTCCCTTTTTTATTTCAGAATACCGCAGGAGTATTGGGAAGAGAGAATGAGGCAATTAAAGGCCTGCGGATACAACGCCATAGACGTATATATTCCATGGAATTTTCATGAACTGACACCGGGAGAATGGGATTTTTCAGGGATGAGGGATGTAGACCGTTTCCTTGAGCTTGCCTGGGAAAATGGGTTGTACGTGGTGGCACGTCCAGGCCCCTATATATGTTCTGAGTGGGATGGGGGCGCCCTGCCTGCCTGGCTGGGGCTCAGGCTCAGCCGGATGCAGTTACGCCAATATGACAGTGAATATTTAAAAGAAGTAGAAAAATGGTTTGACAAAATTCTGCCGATTTTGGAAAAGCGGCAGCTTGGAAAAAAAGGAAGCGTAATTTTGTTACAGCTGGAAAATGAGCTGGATATTTATCAGTGCAGGGAACCTAAGCTGTATCTGGAAGCTTTGGTTAAAATGACGGAGAAATTTCAAATTGATATCCCAAAAGTGGTTTGTACTTCCTCCCAGCTGGATATGGATTACAGCGGTGCGACAGCTGAGAAAGTATATCCTGCCTTTAATATCTATTCAGCACCGGAATATCCGGCTCTGGAGGAAAGGTTACAGATTATATGGAATAAGCTAAAAGGTACGGGATGGCCGCTTTTGACCACAGAAACTATGCGCAGGCACTATTTCCTGCGCCGGGAACTGATAGGAGGTGTCAGGCTGATCAGCCCTTATTGCCAGACGGCAAGTGGGAATTATGATTGCTATAACGGAATCAGTACCTGGGGAAACAGCAGGGAGAAACCGGTTTCTTATATGACCAATGACTATGATCACGGAGCAATGATCAGAGCTGATGGCAGGGTGACAGAGGAATATCTGGAAGCAAGGCTTATGGGGAATCTGATTGCTGCATTCGGGAAGGAGCTGGCCGCGGGAAGCCCTGTGTATGATTATGATATGGAGATAGAAGAAAGTTTTGCAGGCAGAGCATTCAGCAAGGCGGTGATGAGGCTTGGAAGCGGAGGAACCCTGCTTTGTATTCCCAATGTGGGTACGGAGGCGGGGGAGGTTTCCATATCCATTGATGGGATGCGGTTTACAACTTGGATAGAAGGGGAATCAACTGTTATCCTGCCGTTTAAAGTTTCTCTTGATATATGGCAGATGGACAACGCCGAGATTCTTTGGTCTTCAATGGAGATTTTGTCCGCAGAAAAAACCGGAGAAAAGAGCTGGCAGTTAATTTTATATGGAAAAGGAAGCGGCGCTCTGATACGGGTTGGGGAGGAAGAATGGATGATTCATCCCGGACAGGAGCAGTACTTATGTGCAAAAGATGGAAGAAAGCTTCTGGTAAAGGCAGTGTCACGGCAGGAAGCTGCCAGGATGAAAACGGCATATCTGCCCGCCTTTGAGGAGGTATTGGAGGGGCATAAACAAACGGCGGAAATCGATTGTGTGAAGCTTGAAAGCTTTCATTTTCCCACTCCTGCTTTAGATTGTAAGGTAGCTTATATGGAAAGCTATGGACTTTATAATGGCACAGCGATCTATGACTTTGAGCTTCCGGAGGGGACAGAAGAAATTCTTTTGGACGGCGCAACGGATATCGTTCAGGTCAGTGTGGATGGCAGAGCCTGCCCGGCACTTTATGGGAAAGGTAACATGATGTGCATTCCCGGCAGAGGCAACAGAGCAGTTGTTCGGACAGAGAGTTGGGGACACAATTGCGGCCATGGGATTGGTTATCCGGTCATTCAATTGGGGAGTCTGAAAGGGATCGGCAGAGCCTTTGGCATAGTGGAAAGGAGAGACATTCATTATAATTGGAAATATCATGTGATCCCGAAAACAGAGGCTGATTCATTGCGTTTATCCTTACGTGAATGGACAGCTGTAGCAGACTTTGGTGAGAGACTCCCATTGCCGCTGGAAGAAATGCAGGGATATCAGAAAGAGATAAAGATGCCGGAAAACGGTTCGCACCGTTTTTTGCATATGGATGGAGGAGAGATTCCTGTTCGTGTATATGTCAATGGTGTTATGGTGGGAAAGTTGACTGAACAGAATCCATGGCTGAATATATCTGAGACAACAGAACAGGGACGCAGAGAGAGAATCACACTTGTCTGTATGGTTTCGGGTATGAATCCTGTCATGGGGCATATTTTCCTTGTGTCGGCTCGGGAAATAAATGATTGCAAGGTTTCCCTGTATCCGGCAAATAACTGGAAGAGCGAGAAAACGTCAGCGAACGGGGAAGAAGATACTCCCATTCACATTCCGCTGGGAGAGATCAGAAAGCTTAATTTTTCCATTCCGGACATGATTTCTCGAAAAAAGCTGTGGATAAGTTTTGATGGGCAAGGAGTCAAAATTATGATACTGGGAGGTGGTCTTATTCTGGGAAGAATATTTGTTGGCTGTAATATGCCTGATATTTCGGTCTGCAGCGGCTGCCCGGATAAGGTCTGGTTACCGGAAGCTTTCTTTGAAAAGGGAAGAGAAGTCACGCTTGTGGCAGAAGCGTTGGAAGAGGGGGCCGTTATAGAAAAAATCAGATTGGAGTCATGGGATAATCAATTCTGACTTTAAAAGATGACAGAATAAGACGAAATTATCCGAATCAATGGGTGAGATAATGACACAGCCCGCAGATCACTATGAACTTTCAATCCAAGTGTAAAGCCTATTGAATAAAATCAGGGCTTTACACTTTTACACTACTTCCTCCACCAACTGCAATTCATACAATCTCTTATAAAGCCCATCCCTCGCCAGCAGTTCCTGATGGGAGCCGGACTCCTGGATCTGCCCCTTGTGCATGACCATGATCTTATCCGCATGCTGGATGGTAGAGAGACGGTGTGCCACCATGATGGTAGTGCGGCCTTCCATCAGGCTTTCTAACGCGTGAGTGATCAGACTTTCGGTTTCCGTGTCAATATTTGCGGTGGCCTCATCCAGCACCAGAATCGTGGGCCTGTAAGCAAGGGTTCTGGCGAAGGAGAGCAGCTGGCGCTGTCCGGCGGAGAGGGTGCTGCCCCGCTCTGTGACAGGGGCGCCGTAGCCGCCGGGCATTTTTTCGATAAAGGTGTCTGCGTGTACGGTCTGGGCTGCCTGGCGGATTTCCTCGTCGGTAATGGCGGTATTCCCCAGAGAAATGTTGCTCCTGATATCTCCCGTAAAAAGGAACACATCCTGCTGCACCTGGCCGATGGCCCTGCGAAGCACATCGGTGTCAATGTCGCGGATGTTTACGCCGTCAATTAAGATTTCTCCCTGCTGAATGTCATAATAGCGCCCGATCAGATTCAGGATGGAGGTTTTGCCCGCGCCGGTCGCGCCTACAAAGGCCGCCTTTTCACCGGGACGGATGATAAAACTTACATCCTTTAATATATAATCCTCCAAAGCCGCATTTTTATCATAGGAAAACCATACGTGCCTGAACTCGATCTGTCCCTGAATCCGTACTTCCACAGGATGGGAAGGGGGTGTGATCTGCGGCTTTTCGTCCAGAATGGAAAAGACCTTCTGGGCGGAGGCAAGGGAGGACTGGAGGGTGCCGAACTGTTCGGCCAGCTCCTGGATAGGCTCAAAAAAGCTGCCGATGTAGGTGATAAAGATAAACAGCGTTCCCAAAGACAGACTTCCCTTTAATACAGAGGAGCTTCCGGCTACAATCACCAGCACCATGGCAAGGATGGAAACCAGGTAGATGGAAGGCCGGAAGATGGCAAAGGTCATGACTTCACGCCAGTTGGCCTGGTAAAGCTCTTTGGATTTCAGGCAAAAGGCATCATATTTTTCTTTTTCCCGGGCAAAAATCTGAATCAGACGCATGCCGGAGATATGCTCGGACAAAAAGGTATTAATTTCCGTGATCTTATTCCGGGTGATCTGATAAGCCTTGCGGGAAAGATAGCGGAACACGAAGGTCAGCACGGTCACCACCGGCAGCAGGGCAAAGGACACCAGAGCCATGGTGACGTTGATGGAGAGCATAACCACTGCATAGCCGATGATCTTCACCACATTTTTAAAGAGCTTGACCAGGATGGAGGAAAAGAGCTCGTTGACTGCCTCTGTGTCATTGGAGACACGGGTCACCAGCTTGCCTACCGGGGTGGTGTCAAAAAAGCTTAAGGACAGGCTGTGGATATGGCCAAACACTTCTTTTCTCATTTCAAAGATAATGTTTTGCCCCATTTTCTGGAGCATCCAGGTGTCCAGGGCGTTCAGGACAAAACCCAGAAGAAGCATGCACAGGTAAAGAAGGGCGGCAGCAAGAATGCCCGTAAAGTCATAATGGCGGAGGGAGGCAAGGTCTTCTTTTTCCAGAAGGATGGCCCCCTTGTCTACATATTGTGCCAGCATTTCAGGGGAAGCCTCCAGGAGCAGGGCACACTCATCAGCGCTTAAGCTTTCTGCCATGTAATAGCGGTTCTGCCAGAGAAATATCTGATAAAACTGCCCTGCATCTGATTGCGCTGCGTTTTCCGGCTCAAATTCCCGTGTGAGCCACAAATCCTTATAGGGGACGGCTCCGGGAGCTCCCTGCTCTGCCACAGCATAAGGATGATAGTAGCCGTTAATGTAATCGTCAATGGCATTGCCGATGATGATAGGGCGATAGAGCTCCACCACGATGATGAAGAGCACCAGCAGGGTGGCAAAAGCCATGACCTTTTTGTGCGGTTTTAAATAAGTAAGCAGCCGTTTCATGACAGATGACCTCCTATGGCAGCTTCTAACTGCTGCTTTTCAAACATACTCCTGTAAATGCCGTCTAACGCCATCAGGGAGGCATGATTGCCGATCTCCCTGGCCTCCCCATCCTCCAGAACCATGATGATATCGGCATTTTGAATGGTGGAAATGCGGTGGGCGATCAGGATGGTGGTCTTCCCCCGGCGGTTTTCCTTCAGGTTCTTTAAAATTTCCTCCTCAGTATCTGTGTCCACGGCAGAGAGAGCATCGTCCAATATCAGAATGGGAGCATCCTTCAGAAGGGCACGGGCAATAGAGCTTCGCTGTTTTTGGCCGCCGGAAAGGGTCACGCCTCTTTCTCCCACCATAGTCTCATAACCGTCAGGGAAGGAAATGATATTTTCATGGATGCAGGAGGCCCGGGCAGCCCGGATAACGGCATCCATATCTGTATCCCGGGCGCCAAAGGAGATATTGGATTTCAAGGTGTCCGAAAAGAGAAAATTATCCTGAGGAACATAGGCAATATGCTCCCGAAGCTCCTTTAAGGGGATGGTGTTGATATCCCGCCCGTCAATCAGGATCATGCCCGGTTTGGTATTGTACAGGTGCAGCAGGAGATTGACCAGTGTGGATTTACCGTTGCCGGTTCGGCCGATGATGGCAAGGGTGGTTCCCGCTTTGATTTCCAGGCTGATATCCTTTAAGGTGGGCTCGCTGTGGCCCCTGTGGATGAAGGTCAGATGGGAGAGAGTAATGTTGCCTTTGATTTCGGAGACAGTCTCTGCCTGGGCACTGTCGCGAACCGCAGGCTTTTCCTGGAATACCTCCTGAACCCGGCGGATGGAGGCGCTGCCCTGAGAAAACATGTTGATGGCATCGCCGCAGGCAAGCATGGGCCACACCAGCATGTTGATATACTGATGAAAGGCCACGAACCTTCCCAGAGTGATTTCCCCGATCAGGGCAAGATAGCCGCCGTAAATCAGGGTGATCAGACTGCTGCAGCCGATAATCACATCCAGAAGAGGCATGACAATGGCCTGCCAGCGCACTACGGTAAGATTTTTGTCCATGGTATTTTGGTTGGCTTTCAGGAAGCCGTACATCTGTGCCCGCTCCTGCACGAAGGCTTTGATCACCCGCACGCCGGAGAAGCTCTCCTGCACATAGTCGGTGAGATCGGAAACAGCCTCCTGGCGCGCCTTATATTTGGGATGCATGATTTTTCCGTAGTAAATCTCTCCCACACAGATGATAATCATGGGAATCAGGGCAAGCAATGTCAGCCGGATGTCGACATAAAACATCATTTGTACGATCACCATCACAGTCATGACGGTGGCGTCAAAGACACAGATGACGGCAGGGCCGATGGCCATGCGGATCATATTCAGGTCGCTGGTAAAGCGGGTCATCAGATCTCCGGTTTTGTGCTCGTTGTAATACTCCACATCCAGCTTTTCCAGATGCGCAAACATGTCATCCCGCAGATTCCGCTCAATGCTCCGGGAAGCGCCGAAAAGGAAGTAGCGCCAGAGAAATCGTCCCAGCGCCAGCATGGCTCCCAGCAAAAAAAGAGCCAGCAGATGCCTTTTGATGCCGCCCATATCCAGAGTCGAGGCAGTCAGGCCGTCGGTGATGGCTCCCGTCACCTTGGGAATATAAATATTAAAAAAATCCACAAAAAAGAGAGTGATAATACCGGCGGTATAGCGGAACCTGTAACGCCGTATGTATTGCCGTATAAATTGGAAAGAGTTCATTGTTGTCCTGCTCCTTTGCCTAAAGAATATATCACATCTCAACAGGAAATACCAGCGGTACTTTCGAGGCGTGAGTTATAAGTTGAAATCCATGTGAATTTCAGGTACGATAGAGAAAATAATGCAGGTTCAGGGAGAAACAGAAGGGAGTAGAGAATGGTATTTAAAGTAGAAAATCCGGATTACAATTTAAGTCCCTATACAGGGATGACGAGAAAGCACTGGCTGGATGCCGGACGCTATCTGCTGGAAGGAATTTTCAGTAACCTTGGAGGGATAGAAGATCCAATCGTGATGCCCAGAAAGGAAACAAAGGTAACCTATCCCCATCTCGATGCGCCGAAGGAGCAGCAGGAGGCGGAGAGAAAGGCGGAGATTTTTGAGGGGCTTACCCGTTCCTTCTTTATCGCCTCCGTGATGATCAGAAATGAGCCGGACATTGAAATCTGCGGAATACGCCTTAAGGACTATTACAAAAAGCACATTTTGAGAGCCTGCACCAAAGAGGATAAGGTGTATGTGGGAAGCTATGAGGACATGCAAAGCCTTACCAGAGGCACGGATCCTTTCAGAACCTTTCAACAGACGGTGGAGACCAGCGCGCTGGTAATCGGCCTGCAGGCCTGCCGGGAGCAGATCTGGATGAGCTACACTCAGGAAGAAAAGGACCGCATTGCATCGCTTTTGTCCGGGTTTGCCCATGGAAATACGGTGCCGCAGAACTGGCGGTTCTTTAATATGCTGGATCTTGCCTTTTTATATAAGGAAGGATATGAGATTGACAAAGAGATCATGGTGGATCATGCCCAGGCGCTGCTGAATTATACGGTTGGGGACGGCTGGTACCGGGATGGCCAGTGCTTTGATTATTATTCCTGCTGGGCTTTCAATATTTATGCGCCGATCTGGAACAGTTGGTACGGCTATGAAAACGAGCCCTATCTGGCAAAGCGGTTTGAGGAGTGCTCCAATCAGCTGGCAGGCAATTATCCGGATTTCTTTGACAGAGACGGTTTTACCAATATGTGGGGCAGAAGCTGCATTTATCGGAACGGAGCCACAGGTCCCTTATCCGCCAATTTCTTTTTGCAAAATCCCATGGCGGATCCCGGAAGGGCAAGAAGGATTGCATCAGGCTCTCTGCTCCAGTTTTTGAAAAGAGATGACTTCTTACATAAAGGCGTACCAACCCTGGGCTTTTATGACCAGTTTACGCCGCTGGTACAGGGATATTCCTGTGCGGAATCTCCGCTGTGGCTGGGAAAGGCGTTTTTGTGTCTGGAGCTTCCGCCGGAGCACCCTTTCTGGACGGCACGGGAAAACAACGGGACATGGGAGCAGCTTAAGAAAGGCGAGGTCAGGGAGACAACGCTAAAGGGGCCGGCACTTTGCTATACCAATCACGAGGCAAACGGGGAAACCATCCTGCGCAGCGGCAAGATTTATAAGGAGGCAAAGGATGTCCATGGGATATGGAATTATGGCAAGCTGAATTATAATACGAAATATCCATGGGAATCCACGCCGGTTGCAAGGTGGATATTGGGGCAAAGGGAAGCAACAAAAGAAGAATCTTTGGAAGAGAAGCAGGAGACGAGACAGGAGATCTGCGAGTCTCAGCAGTACCTTCTCTTTGAACAGGAGTCCGTATGCCCTTCAAGGGGAAATATCACCATATGGTGCGGCGAGAAGGAGGGTGTGCTCTACCGCAGGCAGTTTTTTGACGGAAGCCTTGCGTTGGAACAGCACTGGATTCAGGCAGTCAATCTTGCGGATTTCCCGGTGGAGAGGGGAATTATGCGCGTGGACAAGCTGCGTCTGATTCGAAGACCGGTGACGATAACCCTTGGCTCTTATGGCTTTCCGGATAACCCGGGGCCGGACGGAAAAGGAACCAAAATCCTGATGAGGGAAGAAACCCTTCCGGACGGAAGCAGGGCCCAGGCAATTATTCTGACAGGACATGACCATATGGGAGTGCCGAGACAGATGGCAATGACCTGCTATCAGGGGTGGGAAAAAATGGAGTTGATTTACAGCACCGGCACCAATCCGGACTCAGAGAATTCCATTGTGATCTGTGCATCCATGAAGAGCCGCAAGCAATACGGAAGCGCAGAGCCGTATCTTTTGATTTCACAGGTGATTACGGCAGAACTGCCAAAGCAGACGGAAGAAAAGGAAAACGGGGAGTGTGCGTTTACTGAAGAGGAGCTGTTCCCCATCCGGGAGATTCTTTATGAGGACACGCCCCGCACAGGAGCTTACGGCACCACAACCATCTGCCTGAAAAACGGACAGGTCAGGAAGGTGAATTTTGAGGGGATAGAGGCAGCTTTTTAAAGAGATAAAGAAATTTTATATCAGGACTATCCGTAAAGCGGGTGGTCCTGATTATACAGGTATATTCGAAAGAATCTTACCCAAAAGTAATATTGCACAATACAATATTTGGTATTTTTTTAGAAAATTAAGTAACTTTTATACAATATTTTCTGCTCTTCTTCGGCATTTCCATGTCCTGCATTTCTTAATTTCTACAGACTCCCGAGATTTTTCATTTGCATATTTTACTTCAATTATGTTATCTTATCTGCAGGGCGGTCTTGCCCGGGACATCTTTTTAGTCTAAGTAACAGTATCTGATTTAACATAAGGATGGCTGGCGAAGCCTGCTGTCCGTTGTTTCTGATCATTTGAATCTCATTTCATTGCCTATCCAATTAATCTGAAAGAAAAATAAGGAAGGACAATTCTATGGAAAAATCCCAGTCATCAAAAGAAACCTTGAAACCAGAGCCTTTTATGCCGATCTGTGCCCAACCTGCCTCATCACCAAAATCGAGTATGGCAGGTGAAGTGCAGATTCCCATGACCAATGATTATTTATTCCGTGCCTTTTTACAGAAGAACAACAAAGCACTGAAGGGGCTGGTAGCCTCCCTGCTCTATATGGAACCAGAAGCCATATCTTCGGTGGTAATCATGAACCCGATAGAACTGGGGGACTCAATAAACGAAAAAACATTTATTCTGGATATTCGAGTTTCCTTAAATAATCATGCAAGGATAAATCTGGAAATGCAGGTAATCAATGAACATAACTGGACAGACCGTTCTCTGTGTTATCTGTGCAGGGACTTTACCCAGCTCGCTTCCGGGGAGGACTATCAGGCGGTAAAGCCTGTGATCCAGATTGGAATCCTTAATTTCAGCTTATTTCCCCAATATCCGGAGTTCTACGCTATTTATAAGATATTAAATGTGAAAACATACACGTTATATAGTGACAAACTGCGTCTGTCTGTGTTAGACTTAACCCATAAGGAGCTTGCTACGGAGCAGGACAGGAAATACCAATTAGACATTTGGGCATCGCTTTTCAAGGCAGCCACATGGGAGGAAATCAATATGCTGGCGAAGGAGAACGAATATATAGACGAGGCGGCAAACACGATATATCAACTGACTCAGGAAGAAAAAATCCGAATGCAGTGTGAGGCCCGGGAGGACTATTACCGGACGCAGCTTGGATGGCAGCGGATGCTGGCGGAGAAAGATGCAATCATCCGGGAACTGAAGGCAACAATAGAAGCAATATCGGAGAAAACAAAATAGCATCATGCAATACGGAAGTATCGCATAGAAAGGGAAGGGCCTCTGTAAAAAGGGGCCAATGTCTACTAATTTTATTTCAAGGTTTATCCAACTAATCTGAAAGCAAACAAAGGATATTGGACTTCGCCGGATATCCTCATGTTAACACAAAAGGACAAATCTATGGGCAAATTCCAGCCATCTAATGGAACCGGAAACCATATTTTCAGCGGTAATTATGAACCCGATAGAACTGGGAAACTCAGTGAACGAAAAACATTCATTGCGACATATATGGGCATCGCTTTTCAAGGCAGCCACATGGGAGGAGATCAATACGCTGGCGGAGAGGGATGCATTGTTGGAGAGACAGGGCGCACTGTTGGAAGAGAAAGATGCAATCATCCGGGAACTGAGGGCTGCAATGGAAGAAAGGCCGAAGGAAGCCAAATAACATCATGCCAAATGGGAGCGCCGCACAGAGGAAGGCGTCTGGCCGTACAGCTCTTTAAAAGCCCGGTTAAACAGTTTTTGGTTGGTAAAGCCATTTTTTTCCATAATTTCTGCCACCGGGGCATCCGTATTTAACAGATCCTGATAGATATGGGAAAGGCGTACTTCGTTTACATAGTTTAAAAAGGACATACCCATATTCTTTTTAAAGAAACGGCAGAAGTACTCTTTTCCCAGACCAAGATGCTCTGCCCCGTCACCGAGGGTGACTGGCTCCTGAAAATGCTGTTCGGTGTAGGTGATGATGGAGCGAACCCGTTCCATGGTCAGTTTATCCATGGAAGAGGCGGAAGCTGTGAGAGTTGAAAAGTCCCGGAGCAGATGGGCAAGGATCTGCAGCACAAGTCCTTCCGCTTCCAGGGCATAAATGGGCAAATCCATGATATAAAGCCTCGTCAATGCTTCCATCAGCTCGCATATTTCGCGGTAGCACGGAAAATGTTCATCATCTATGTCATCCGGAATGCAGCAGATTTTATGGAGTTCGATATCGGGGAGATAGCCCGCAAGCAGTTTCTTGGATAAATGGATGTTGACGAACATGGAGGTTTTATCATGGGCATAGGTGCTGTGTACCTGGGAGGATTCGATCACTGCCAGGTTCTTTTTATTTAACAGATGAAGTCTTCCCTCGATCCGCAGGTCGATTTCTCCATTCAGGGGATAAAGGATTTCCATCTCCTCATGCCAGTGCAGGGGATGATAGCCGCCGGGCGTGGTGACAAATCTTATGAGAGTGCCCAGGGGGCTTTGGGTTCGTATGGTTTTATAATAGGGCTGTTCCATAGAGGCCTCCTTATGATGAATACATGACTTTGTGCGGCGAAGTCAATATAGACATTGACAAACTTTTAACACAGTCAACATTTTCTTGAATTAATCATATAACAAAAGAAATACAGAGTCAATATTGCCTTAAAACAAGTCAAGGAAAGTGCTTTTCACAATGATACATTTCCGGTAGAATGATACTCGTAACAAGGAAATAAAAGGAAACAATCAATGAGAAAAGGAGATGTATATTATGAGTATCGTTGTATTGAAAAGAAACATAGCAAAATATTTTGAGAAGCATGGAGTGGAAATTATGTGCAGTCTTGCCATGTTGGAGGAAAATTCCAATGCTTACGAGAATTATCGTCTGCTGAATAAATAAAAAGTGCTGGAATGATTAAGATGCGCATAGGCACTGCCCAATGGAAAGAGAAATCCCGATGCAGGGAAGATAGAATCCTGCATTGGGATTTTTTTTACAATAAGCCGATTCGCGAAGCGCACTGCCCATTGATAATGCCTGAGAAGGATGTTATAGTTGAAGACACGAGAGGACGATGAAAAACAATCAATTATAACAAACCACAGGAGATGAAAAGATGGCGTTATTAAAAGGACTGCCCATGCCGGACGGCATGGCAAAGGCTGATATTGTGGAGCTGCTTCTCAAGGAAGAGTATGGATTTCTTCCTCCTGCCCCTCACAGTGTCAGCGCTGAAACAGAGAGCTGTGATCACGACTTTTGTGCGGGAAAGGCCGATCTGGAAAAGAAGCGTCTGATTTGTGACGCGCCCTTTGGGCGTTTTGAATTCCCGGTTTATCTGATCTGTCCTACGGGAAAGAAAGAGCCGGTTCCCTGTTTCATACATATCAATTTTACGGATCAGATTCCCGACAACTATCTTCCGGCAGAGGAAATTATGGACAATGGCTATGCGGTTTTGTATTTCTGTTACACCTCCGTCACCTCGGACGATGGGAATTTCGGGGATGGCCTGGCAGGGCTGGTGTACCCGGAGGGCAGAACTTCCAAAACCCAGTGTGGGAAGATCGGGCTCTGGGCCTGGGCATTAAGCAGGGTGATGGACTATGCGCTTACGCTTCCAATGCTGGATCATCAGAGAATCAGCGTGGTGGGACATTCCCGGCTGGGTAAGACGGCTCTGCTGGCGGGCGCATTGGATGAGCGGTTTTTTTGCGCTTTTTCCAACAATTCAGGATGCAGCGGCGCAGCGCTGTCCAGAGAGAACAAGGGAGAGCGGATTCAGGATATTTACCGGAACTTTCCTTTCTGGTTCTGTGAAAACTACGGCAAGTATGCAGGCCGTGAGGAGAGCCTTCCCTTTGACCAGCATTTTCTGCTGGCGGCCAACGCACCGCACAGAGTGTATGTGTGCAGTGCCAGCCAGGATCAGTGGGCGGATCCTCAAAAGGAGTATCTCTCCTGCGTGGCGGCTGACGGATATTTCAGAGGGCAGGGGCTGCCGGGTTTTGTTCATCCCGACAGGGAGGCCGTGCCCGGAGATTTTTTTGGAGAGGGGCATATAGGATATCACATCCGCTCAGGGAGCCATTATCTGAGCCGGGAGGACTGGCAGCATTTCATCAAATATCTGGAAGGCGGAGCCTGACATCCGTTGTTTGGTATGCCTGTGCCTGCAGCTCCCACATTTTGCAGTACTCACCGCCCAGTGCAAGAAGCTGGGCGTGGGTTCCCTGTTCCACGATGCGCCCCTCCTTCATCATGTAAATGCAGTCGGCATCCCGGGCGGCGGCAAGACGGTGGGAGATGAAGATTACCGTTTTATCTTCGGCGATTTCCCTGAGTTCCTGGTTCAGCTGGTATTCGGAGGCCGGATCCAGAGCGCTGGAGGGCTCATCCATAATGATCAGGTCATGATTCCGGTAAAGGGTTCTGGCAATGGCAACCTTCTGGCTTTCGCCGCCGGAAAGGTTGACGCCGTCCTTTTCAAATTCCGTGGTAAGCGGCGTCTCGATCTGGTATTTCAGCTTGCGCTCGGAGAGATTGAACCTGGCCCGGTACAGGGCATGTTCCACTGCGTAAGTTTCCTGTTTATCCATGGAACACAGATCCATTACCACGTTTTCGCGCAGGGAAGCGGCATAAAGCTTGAAATCCTGAAAAACTGCGCCTATCTCTTTCCGATAGTCGGCGAGTTTCAAATTCCGTATGTCCTCTCCGTTTCGTTCTATGACACCGCCGCATGGGTCATAGAGCCGCATCAGAAGCTTGACCAGAGTGGTTTTGCCTGCGCCGTTGTAACCCACCAGGGCAATTTTCTGGCCTTTTTTGATTTCCAGATTGATGTCACGGAGAATTTCCTGTGCTGTCTGCTTCTTACCTGTCCCGTCAGCCTGTTTTTGATACGAAAAGCTCACGTGGGAAAGGGTAAGCGTCTCAAAGCTGCCGCTGATTTCTTCTTTTCCATCCACGATTTTGGGCTCGTAGGTGAGAAAGCGGCGTATTTTTTCAATAAAGGCGCTGTTGTAGGAGAAGACAGGCAGATATCCAATGAGCGCAACGGAACGCTTGATCAGCCTCCGGACGGCCGAAAGCAGGATTACAATGGAGCTTAGGGAAATGCTCTGCCTTACCATGGCCTGGAACAGAAGCCAGGGAAGATAAAGGGCATAGAGTATAAGGTAGGTTGGAACATATTCCTTAAAAAGACCAAGGAACCACAGCCGAAAGCCATACTTTTTATTGAGCCTGTTCAGTTTTTCATTGCATTTGTCAAAATCATCGGTAAGCAGCCGTTTCATTTCCGGATACAGCCGCAGCTCCTTTGCATAATCATGCAGATAGAATACCCGGTGCTGATAATCCCGTTCCCTCTCCGTATAAAGCTTTTCCAGCTTTAACGTTTCCTGTAATCTGAAGTATGCCCGGCTGGCAAGGTAACTGACCAGAGCGCAGAAGAGAGCCAGAAGCAGTCCTGTCTTATCAACTGCAAACAGATAGGAAAAATACAGTACCGCGTTTGTAAAATCAAAGAGAAAAGCCTTGATGTCGCCAAGAAACCGCTCGCTGCACTGATCGGCCTGGGTGGTGGAGAGGACGAATTCATTGTAGAAAGCAGGGTCATCATAACAGGATAAATCCATAGTTTGGGCTTTTTCATAAATTTTTCTGCGCAGCGCAAAGCTCAGCACAGGCTTCATGCGGTCAAAGGACCACTGAAAATAAATGCTGTCAATGAACTGATGGACAACAAACAGAAGAAAGACACCCAGCGTCAGAAGCGCTACCTGGGAAAAGGGGGCGCCATTTTCCACGGCATTTAAGTTGTACCCAATCCAGATGGTATATTCCAGAAAGACGAAAGTACTCTGTTCTATGGCGGCAAAAATATTAAAGAGAAACAGCCTGGGAGAGGTCTTCATACACAGTCGGAAGAGCCACAGCTGCTGGGAAAGCGTCTTTTTCATCAGGAAATTCCTCCTTTTGCAAGAGAATAAGGGGTTTCAAAAGCTTTTTCTTTTTTGTACTTTTCGGCCTGCATACGGTAAAGGGCGGCATATTCTCCCCCGGATTCCATCAGCAGGGAGTGGGTTCCCAGCTCCGAAATCCGTCCGTCTTTCAGAACGATAATCTTTTCCATATCCTGCACCGCGGAGAGGCGGTGGGAGATGAGCAGGAGAATTTTACCTCTGCTGTCTTCTTTTATACTTTTCATCAGAGTATGCTCCGCAATCGGATCGAGGGCGCTGGAGGGTTCGTCGAAAATTCGGATGGGCGTATCCTGACAGAAAGCCCTTGCCGCCGTCAGCTTTTGGGTCTGTCCGCCGGAGAGGACAACGCCCTCCGGGTCAAATTCCCGTGTCAGCACCGTGTCCGTACTTTTGGGGAGAGCTTCCACAAGGGAATCCATTCCGGCCCTGGAAAGGGCATTCCAAACGAGTCTTAAGTCTGTGTCCGTTCCGGTATCCCGCCCCATCAGAAGGTTGTCTCTGATACTGCGGGCAAAAAGCTTCCCGTCCTGAAAGGCGGTGGCGAACAGGCTCCGGTAGGCTTTCAGGTTGTAGTCCCTGATGTTGATGCCGTTTACCAGAATTTTCCCTTCCGTGGGATCGTAAAGCCGCAGAAGAAGCTTGACCAGAGTAGATTTCCCCGCGCCGTTGTAGCCCACCAGCGCGCAGGCTTCCCCTTCCTTCAGGGTAAAGCTGATATTCTTCAGAGTCATCCTTCCCGGCTGATAGGCAAAGCTCACATTGCAAAATTCTATGCTGTGGATATTTCTTTCCGGCATAATGCCGTCCCAGTCTTCGGGGATGGCAGGCTCATATGCCATAAAGTCCCTGAGGTTCTGGATGAACAGGCTGTTTTTCATGCTTTCCATCAGAGCCTTTGTATAATCAATCAGAATCCATGAAACGGAGGTCATCAGGGTAGTGAGCACGGCAAAATCAGACAGGGGTATGGTTTTTGACACCATGGCCCGGTATGCCCCGTAAAAGATTACGCCCTCAAAGATGATCACAAAGGTAAAGTAGAGATACCCCCATCCAAGCAGGATATTTTTTGTCCTGTATTTATCCATAGTTCCGGTAATGCCCGCTTCTGCATCCCCCTGCTTTTTCTCCATCACATGAAAAATACCGGTCATTCGCAGTTCCTTGGCATAGTCGGCCAGATGGATGACACGGCCTATATAATCGGCAATCCGGCGGAAAATCATGGACTCCTCATAAATCCGGTAAGACAGCTTATTTATGGAATTGGCAAACACAAAATTTCCAATGACGGGGGCAAGGACAAACAGGATTACCCAGCGGTCAATGCGCATCATCATTGCCCAGGAAACTGCCACCGCCGCAGTCCCGATCAAAATCCGCCAGATATTGTCAATGGTTTTGATAAGCCGCTGGTCGCTGTCCGCCATTGCCATCATATACCGGTTATAAAAATCACTGTCCTCAAAGCAGGCAAGGTCGTTATTTCCGGCCTTTTGGTATAAAGTGCGGTACAATCCCTGATAAATTTTCACGTCAGTGACAGGAACCAGCAGATTTTCGTACCATTCGTTATACAAAAAGACAAGAAAAAACAGTCCCACAGTAAGGCACAGGAAGGCAAGGACTTCCTGAAAGCTTCCTCCTGTCTCGATCAGCGAGAGCACCTTTTTCAGAAAGAAGCCGGAAAAAAACAGATAGTCAAATTGAACCAGCCCGAAGTGAATGCCGCAGGCAAGTACCCGCCCCGGGCAGATATGCCAGGCAAGGCCCATAATGTAAAGGTTATTTCTGACTGCCTGTGCGGCAGTTCCCGTTTTTTTTCTTTTTTGTTCCATCTTTATACCTCCTGCATATCGCAGGCTGTGTCTGCGATACTGCTTATCTTCCTTGCGCTTCATTATAACAAAAAGAGAAGGTGAAATCGAAGCTGTCCTTCAATTCCTGCTGTTTGTCCCTGAAAAAAGATTGTCGCATCCGGCAATACTGTTTTATAATGAAGAAAAGCACAGCAGCTCAGTTTATCTGAACTGATATGAAAAGAGTAACAGTGCGGGGCAGAGGCGGCAGTATGATCAGAGTAGGTCTGTGTGACGATGAACAGGTTTTGCTGGAAAAACTGAACAGGTTTGTGGCGGACTGCTATGGGGCAAACCAGATTTTCGCCAGAGTACAGGCTTTTGAGAAAGCGCAGGCTCTGCTCTGTGAAATAGAGGACGGCGGGCGGTTTGACCTTTTGCTGCTGGATATCGAAATGCCCGGTATGGGCGGAATGGCGCTTGCCGCCCGGGCCAGGGAGCTGTTGCCGGAGGTATTGATTATTTTTATCACTTCCCACATGGAATATGTGCTGGATGCCTATGAACTGTCGGTATTCCGTTATGTTCCAAAGGCGGCCCTGCAGGAGAGGCTGCCTCACGCTCTGCTGGATGCCGCGGCCATGGTGGAGGTGCAGCTTCGGGAAAGCTATATCATCCAGAATCAGAGCCGGCTTGAGAGAATTCCTTTGCAAAACCTTCTTTATATTACCCACGAGGGGAAGAATGCCCTGCTGGTCACAGATCTGCCGGGAGCGGAAGGAGAGAAGAACGCCTGCTACCGGGTGCGTAAAACGCTCCGCCAGGTATATGAAGAACTGGATGAAAAGGAGTTTTTCTTTATTGACAGAGGCTGTATTGTGAACCTGTCCCGGATCATGAGCATCCGGGAAGAGAGCTGTATCCTGAAGGATGGCATACGTCTCCCGGTCAGCCAGTCCAGAATGCCGGGACTGAAGGAGAGGCTTCTGGAATTCTGGAAACGGCATATCTGAGGAGGGAAGAGAAAGAAGCTATGGGAAGAGGCCTGAAAGAGGAATCGGAAAAGGTAAAGATGCTCGCCGGTCAGTATGAACGGCTCTGGCAGGCATGGTCGGAAAATGCCATGCTTTTTCACGATATGGAAAATCATTTACAGACCATTCATCATCTGGCGCAGAACGGAAGCAATGAGGAAATCTGCCGTTACATAGCCCGTATCAGCAGGCCGGTCAAACAGCTTTCCGGTATTTGCTGGACAGGCATCGGGATTGCGGACGCCGTACTGAATGCCAAGAAGCAGCTTGCCGCAGACCGGGGTTATGAAATGGATATCAATGCCCAGCTGCCGGCCAATACGGGGATTGCGGATGATGATCTCTGTACCGTGCTGACCAATCTTCTGGATAACGCCATTGAGTCCATGGACAGGGAAAAGGACAGGCTCGCTCACGGGGGAGAGCAGCAAAAGCTCCCTCCCATCCAGGTCTCTCTGCGGCATATTCATCATTTTCTGGTAATCCATGTGTCAAATCCCTGCACGGAGGAAAAAGCCGGGAGAAAAGGCCTGTCTGCCACTGTCAAGAGAGACAGGCTCCGCCATGGCTGGGGATTAAAAAGCGTACAGAAAACGCTGCTGAAATATAATGGATCGCTTTCCCTGGAGGTGACAAAGGGGCGGTTTGTGGCTTCGGCGATTATGTTTTTTGCCTGAAAAATCGGGATAAATGCAAAAGGAGAAGAAAGAGATGCCAATGAATATAAGGGAATTGTCGGTCAGATATCGTGTGAGAAGATTGGAAAGGGAGTTGTAAGGAAGTTCTTTGCAGTCCTGGCATGGGTTCAGTTATAGTGGCCGCTATTATAGAAGAGTATATTGCATCTGCCCGCGGGTGTAGTCTGTTTTCTTCGATCAGCCGGATAAAGGATTCCGGATTGCCGTGCTGCGCCTGTTTTATCAGTGTCCTCATGATTAACCTCCATAAAATCTGCCCAGACATCATTTTACCATGCTTTGCTGTTTGGATAAAAATGATTTTTTCTTGGAAAATAATCACATTTCTATTATAATTCCTATGAGGCTATGGAGGAAAATAAGGAGAATCAGACAGATGGAGAAGAAACTAAAAAATCGAAATCTGAAATGGATTGCCGGAGCCATTCTGGCGCTGTGTGTGCTGGCGGTGGCCGGGATGATTATCCACAGGCAGCGGAGCGCTTCTGCTTCGGAGAATTTTGACGCCTACATGGAGGAGCTGTTTAAGGAGGATGTGGCAGAGAATACCGTAAACCTTCATTATACCCTTGCAAATCCCGAAGATTACGGAATTACGGACTATGAAGTCACACTTGGAAAAGTGACGCTTGCGAGCATGGAGGAGAGCTATGCGGAGCTGGAGAAAATGAAAGAGAGACTGGAGGGTTTTCGGCGTTCCAGCCTGGCAAAGGACCAGCAGCTTACCTATGATATTTTGATGGACTATGCGGAAACGGAGCTTTCGGTGAAAGATCTGATGCTTTACACGGAGGTTGTTGGCCCCATCAGCGGAAACCAGGCCCAGCTTCCGGTCATCCTGGCCGAATATACTTTCCGCAGGGAAAGGGACATTGAGGATTATCTGACCCTGATTTCGGGCGTGGACGAGATGGCGGAAGAGATCATTGATTTTGAAAGGGAAAAGGCACAGGCAGGGCTTTTCATGTCCGACAGCGCTGCCGATACCATCATTTCTCAGTGCGAGGAATTCATAGAGAACCCGGAAGAAAACTATATGATCGAGGTCTTTGACGATAAGATTGCGGCCTTTGAGGGACTAACCCAACAGGAAAAAGAAGAGTACAGCAGCAAAAACCGCGCCATTATCACCACCGAGGTGGCAGAGGGGTACAGGATCCTGATCGAAGGATTGAAAGAGCTGAAGGGAAGCGGAACAAACGATCTTGGCCTGTGCTATTATGAGGATGGTGCAAGATATTATGAATATCTGGTTCGGTCCGGTACCGGCTCCGATACGTCTCTCAGACAGCTTATGCGGAAGACAGAATATTTCCTGGAGGAATTTATTTCCAATCTTCAGACCACAGTGCAGCAAAATCCCGAGATCTATCAGGAGTTTATGGATTATCAGTTTACTCCCATGGAACCGGAGGAGATTCTGGAGGATTTAAGAGAAAAATCTGCCGGATATTTCCCGGAACCTCCTCAGGTAAACTACACCATCAAGCATGTACACCCTTCTATGGAGGAGCACAGCAGTCCGGCTTTTTATCTGATCACGCCGGTGGATGATCTGCAGAATAATCTGATCTATATTAACAATAAACAGATAAGCGGCGGGGAAGAGGCAGATATAGAACTTTACACGACTCTGGCTCATGAGGGCTATCCGGGGCATCTGTACCAGAACATCTATACCGGATCCTGTAATCTGCCTTTGATTCGCAGCCTGCTGAACTATTCCGGCTATTCGGAAGGCTGGGCCACCTATGTGGAGCACAGCTACGCTTTTGGGTTTTCAGGTATGAGCGACGAGCTGGCACAGCTTTTTGCCGGCAACAGTGCGGTAAGCCTTGCATTGCATGCCTATATTGATATGGGGGTTAACTATGAGGGCTGGAATCAGGACGATGCGGCGGATTTCCTTGCGGGCTATGGAATTTCAGATACCAATGTGGCAAAGCAGATTTTCGAGCTGGTGGTGGAGGAACCTGCCAACTATCTGAACTATTTTATCGGTTATCTTGAAATTCTGGACCTGCGCAGGACAGCGGAAAAGGAGCTTGGGGATGCTTTTGATGCGAAGGAGTTCCACAGATTCCTTTTGGAAACCGGGCCGGCCCCCTTTTATATTATTGAGGATTATATGGAGGATTGGATAGGGGAATTTAATTAAATAGTTTATTAATTTTTCGACAGTTGAACACGGAAATGACTTGTGCTATAATTAGGAGATTTTGAAGAAATTTGCAAAGAAAGGGAACAGGGACTACATGAAAGCATTTTTAATTCTGGAAGACGGCACTGTTTTTACAGGTACGCACATAGGGTTCGAGAAGGAAATAGTCAGTGAAATCGTGTTCAACACTTCCATGGCAGGCTATGTGGAGGTGCTCACAGATCCCTCCTATGCCGGACAGGCGGTCTGCATGACCTACCCGCTGATTGGCAACTACGGTGTGTGCAGGGAAGATATGGAGTCGAAGAGAGCCTGGCCTGACGGCTTTATCGTGAGGGAGTTATCCCGCCTGGCCAGCAATTTCCGCAAGGATATGACCATACAGGAATTTCTCATGGAACAGAAAATTCCGGGCATTGCAGGAATTGACACCCGTGCTCTCACCAAGATCCTTCGGGAAAAAGGAACCATGAACGGGATGATCACCACCGACGAAGCCTACGATCTGGCGGCGGTTCTTCCCAGACTGAAAAATTATACCACCGGAAAAGTGGTGGAAAAAGTAACCTGTTCTCACAAATATGAAAGAAAGGGCGTCGGGAGCTCAAACGGAATCAGAAAAAGAGTGGCGCTGCTCGACTTTGGAACCAAGGACAATATTGCCCGCTCTCTCACGCAGAGGGGGTGCGATGTGACAGTCTATCCGGCTTTTACGAAAGCAGAGGAAATTCTGGCAGATAAGCCCGACGGCATTATGCTCAGCAACGGTCCCGGTGACCCGAAAGAATGTACGGAAATCATTGCGGAGATCAAAAAGCTCTACCATTCGGATATCCCTATTTTTGCCATCTGCCTGGGACATCAGCTTATGGCCCTTGCCGCAGGAGCGGATACCTACAAGATGAAATACGGCCATCGGGGAGGCAATCATCCGGTCAAGGATTTAAAGACCGGGCGTGTGTATATTTCTTCCCAGAATCATGGCTATGTGGTGGACACAGAAAGCTTAAGTCCCGGGATAGCGGCGCCTGCTTTTGTCAATGTCAATGACGGCACCAACGAAGGGCTTTCCTATACCGGAAAAAATATCTTTACAGTTCAGTATCATCCGGAGGCATGTCCTGGCCCTCAGGACTCCAGTTACCTGTTTGACCGTTTTATTGAGATGATGGGAGGAGAAAAAAATGCCTAAAAATCCTAATGTAAAAAGAGTAATGGTGATCGGTTCCGGGCCTATTGTGATCGGTCAGGCGGCGGAGTTCGACTATGCGGGGACGCAGGCATGCCGTTCCCTCAAGGAAGAGGGAGTGGAGGTCATTCTGGTGAACTCCAATCCGGCAACCATCATGACAGACAAAAATATTGCGGACAAGGTTTACATTGAACCGCTGACCGCAAAGGTGTTAGAGCAGATCATAGAGAAAGAAAAGCCCGACAGCATTCTTCCAACCCTGGGCGGTCAGGCGGGCCTTAATCTGGGAATGGAGCTGGAGGAGTCCGGTTTTCTTGCATCCCACAGGGTAAAGCTTCTCGGCACCACGGCACAAACCATCAAGAAGGCGGAGGACCGGCAGGAGTTTAAAGATACCATGGAAAAGATCGGGGAGCCCTGCGCTGCCTCTCAGGTGGTGGAGACGGTGGAGGACGGCGTGGCCTTTACCAATACTATCGGTTATCCGGTGGTGCTGCGCCCGGCTTACACCTTAGGCGGCTCCGGGGGCGGAATTGCCCACAATCAGGCGGAGCTTGAGAGCATTCTGGAAAACGGCCTGCGCTTATCCCGTGTTGGACAGGTGCTGGTGGAGCGCTGTATCGCAGGCTGGAAGGAAATTGAGTATGAGGTGATGCGGGACAGTGCGGGAAACTGCATCACGGTCTGCAACATGGAAAATATCGACCCGGTGGGCGTCCATACCGGGGACAGTATTGTGGTGGCGCCCTCCCAGACCCTGGGGGATAAGGAATACCAGATGCTGCGAAGCGCGGCTCTCAACATCATCAATGAGCTTCAGATTACCGGGGGATGCAACGTGCAGTTTGCCCTTCACCCCACCAGCTTCGAGTACTGCGTCATTGAGGTAAACCCCAGAGTAAGCCGTTCTTCGGCTCTGGCCAGCAAGGCCACCGGCTATCCGATTGCAAAGGTGGCGGCCAAGATCGCCCTGGGCTATACCCTGGACGAGATCAAAAACGCCATTACCGGCAAAACCTTTGCCAGCTTTGAGCCCACCCTGGATTACTGTGTGGTGAAGCTCCCCAGGCTTCCCTTTGACAAATTCATCACGGCCAAGAGAACTTTGACCACCCAGATGAAGGCCACCGGAGAGGTGATGAGCATCTGCGACAGCTTTGAAGGGGCCCTGATGAAGGCCATCCGTTCCCTGGAGCAGCATGTGGACTGCCTGCGGAGTTATGATTTCAGCGCATTGTCTAAGGAAGAATTGAAGGAACGGCTGAAGAAGGTGGACGATCAGCGGATTTACGTGATTGCCGAGGCCATCCGCAAGGGGCTGGATTACGATACTATCCACGAGATCACTATGATCGACCACTGGTTTATAGACAAGATTGCCATTCTGGTAGAGATGGAAAAAACGCTTGAAAAGTATCATCATGCAGAGAATACCTATTCGGAGCAGGCGTCCTCTGCAAAGACACTGGACATCGAGCTTCTGCGGGAGGCAAAGCGGCTGGAATTTCCGGACAACGTGATTGCAAGGCTGACCGGCATTCCCGAGGAGGAGATCAAAAAGCTCCGCTATGAGAACGGAATTGTGGCGGCCTACAAGATGGTGGACACCTGTGCGGCGGAATTTGAAGCCAGCACGCCCTATTACTACTCTGTTTACGGCAGTGAAAATGAGGCGGTTCTTACCCGTCCGCCCAAAAAGGTGCTGGTGCTTGGCTCAGGCCCCATCCGGATCGGGCAGGGAATTGAGTTTGACTATTGCTCTGTCCATGCCACCTGGGCCTTTGCAAAGGCAGGCTATGAAACCATCATCATCAATAACAATCCGGAGACGGTGAGTACGGATTTTGATATTGCGGATAAATTGTATTTTGAGCCCCTTACGCCGGAGGATGTGGAGAGCATTGTGAATCTGGAAAAGCCTGACGGGGCGGTGGTGCAGTTCGGCGGGCAGACAGCCATCAAGCTTACGGAGAGCCTGATGAAGATGGGAGTGCCCATCCTTGGCACCAAAGCGGAGGATGTGGATGCCGCGGAGGACAGGGAACTGTTTGACAAGATTCTGGAAAAGACCCGGATTCCCCGGGCAGCAGGCGGCACGGTCTTTACCGCGGAAGAAGCCAAAGAGGTGGCAAACAGACTTGGCTATCCGGTGCTGGTGCGCCCTTCCTATGTGCTGGGCGGCCAGGGCATGCAGATCGCCATTTCTGATGAGGAAATCGAAGAGTTTATGAATATCATCAACCGCATCGCCCAGGATCACCCGATTCTGGTGGATAAATACCTGCAGGGCAAGGAAATCGAGGTGGATGCGGTCTGCGATGGGCAGGATATTCTGATTCCGGGTATTATGGAACATATTGAACGGACAGGGGTTCACTCCGGTGACAGTATTTCCGTTTACCCCGCCAACACTATTTCCGGGGCGGTGAAGGAAAAGATTGGGGAATACACCAGAAGGCTGGCAAGGGCTCTCCATGTAAAGGGGCTGATCAATATTCAGTTTATCGCCATCGGCGAGGATGTTTATGTCATTGAGGTCAATCCCCGCTCCTCCCGTACCGTGCCTTATATCAGCAAGGTGACAGGAATTCCCATTGTGGATCTTGCCACGGAGGTGATTTTGGGCAAGACCATCCGGGAGCTTGGCTATGAGCCGGGTCTGCAGCCGGAGGCTGACTATTTTGCCATCAAGATGCCCGTATTTTCCTTTGAAAAGATACGTGGGGCAGAGATCAGCCTGGGACCGGAAATGAAATCCACGGGGGAATGCCTTGGCATCGCCAAAACCTTCAATGAGGCTCTCTACAAGGCATTTCTGGGAGCAGGCGTTGACCTGCCCAGGCACAAACAGATGATTATCACGGTGAAGGATGCGGACAAAGGCGAGGCGGTGGAGATCGGACGCAGATTTGAAAAGCTGGGCTATACCATTTACGCCACAAGGAGTACGGCGGCAGCCCTTCGGGAAGCAGGCGTAAAGGCCAGAAAGATCAACAAGATTTCCCAGGAATCACCCACCGTGATGGATCTGATCTTAGGCCACAGAATCGACCTGGTGATCGATACCCCTACCCAGGGGCGGGATAAATCCAGGGACGGCTTTTTGATCCGAAGGACAGCCATCGAAACCGGGGTTAACTGCATCACTGCCATGGACACGGCAAGAGCCCTGGTGACCAGCCTGGAGAATGCCAACGACCAGTTTACTTTGATTGATATTGCTTCGCTTTAGATAAACGACAAATGTATCGGTCGTTTACGATAGCTTTTGAGAGCGGGCAGGATGAATGGAAAGATGGAAAGGAATGACAGTAAAATGAAAAATTGTTTGAAAAGATGGAAAACAGTTCTTCTGATCGCATTGATGGTTGTGCCAGCAGTCGGCTGCGGAAAGAAAGTCCCCAAAGACAGCCTTACCAGACCACCGGAGATTACGCTGACAGCCTTTGTGAAAGAGGCAGGGGAGATCACCTTGCAGGCAGGAAGCTATAACTGGAATTACCGGATATCCAGGGAAGAAGAATCGGGGGGCGTTGCGGATGCCCCGTCGCCTCTGGATGAAACTTATCCATGGGAGATGATGGTATTGCCGGCCAGCGCTTCCGGAGAGGAAGAGTATCAGTTTTCCTTTGAGTGGATTGTGAAGGAGTTGGAGGACAAGACCGACGAGATCAACTGGCCCGATGAGCTTATGCTGATATCTTATGACGAAGCGGATATAGGTAATATGGAAGCGGAGGCGGTAGAGACATTGACCTATACCAGGGAGGACGTGGAAGGAGAGAATTTCATGCTTCCCCTGCATTCGGGAAGGGTGTATGACCTTGTTCTGACCTGGAGCGATGAGGATTACGACAAGGACGGGTTTTATGGGACGGCTTCTTATGTGTTTCGGACGGTGACTTCGGAGGTGGAGGAAGAATGATGATGGAGACAGAGAGACTCTTCCTGCGCCGCTGGAAAGAGAATGATGCGGGGAGCCTGTATGAGTACGCAAGCGATCCTGAGGTGGGACCGATCGCGGGCTGGTCGCCGCATAAAAGCGTGGCTGAGAGCCTGGATGTCATTCAAAATGTCCTTTCCGGGACAGAGGCATATGCAGTGTGCCTGAAATCGGACAACAAAGCCATTGGAGCCATTGAACTGATATTGAATGGGCATACCGATATGACTGACAGGGATGACGAATGCGAACTGGGATATTGGATTGGGAAGCCATTCTGGGGGCAGGGGCTGATCCCGGAGGCGGCAAAAGAGATACTCCGCCATGCCTTTGAGGACTGTGGTATGGAGAAGGTCTGGTGCGGCTATTTTGACGGAAATGCAAAGTCAAAGCGCGTGCAGGAAAAATGCGGTTTTCGCTACCAATGGACGACAGAGAACGTGGATGTGCCGCTTATGCATGAAAAACGGACAGAACATGTGAACTGCCTGACAAAAGAGGAATGGGAAAAAGATAAATAATGGTCAGAACTTTGGGGTTCCGGAGAATGATCCGGGATCCTTTTTTCATGATTCAAATTAGGGTATATGGATAATCTGAAGTTTTATACGCGAACATATGTATAGGTTTTAAGTTGCCATTCAGTGCGGGTACGTTTATAATAAAAAGAAAATCCTTTAGTAATAAGAGTATAGACTTTGAAGGGATATGGTGTGGTCATGTTACCGGAAGAAAAAGCGCGCATAAAGATCGATAAACAGCTTACCAATGCAGGATGGGATATTGTATCAAGGAATGAGTATGTTCCGGACAGTACAGCGGCAGTTAAGGAAGCATTGATGAGGGGAAATACAGAGAGTGATTATCTGCTCTTTGTGGAAGATAAGGCGATTGCCGTTGTAGAAGCTAAAAAAGAAACAAATCCATTGGGGGTTGATGTAGAGAAGCAGGCCGAAAGGTATGCAGTTCACCCACAACCATGGTACGGATTGTGGTATGAGGGACTGATTCCGCTTGTATATATGGCGAATGGAAACAAAATATATTTTAAAAATTTGCTCATACCGGACAGCGAGTATGAAGAACTGACAGAGATGCACACGCCCAAGAAGATGCTTCAGATGATAAATAGAGTATCTGAGTATGGTGCATTGCCGAGACTTGCAAAGAAAGGACTCCGTGACTGTCAGTATGAGGCAGAGATAGAATTTGAGCAATCTTTCAGATCAGGCAATAAAAAGAGCCTTGCCGTGCTGGCCACAGGTTCGGGCAAAACATATCTGGCATGTTTGGCTTCTTATCGTCTGCTGAATTATACCTCGACAAAGAGAATTCTGTTTCTTGTAGACCGGAATAATCTTGCAAGGCAGACCGAGTCGGAGTTTAGCCTGTTTGACAGAACAGAGAACCGGCAGACCATGAGCTCACTGTATCAGATAAAGCGCCTGAAAAAGGAAAGTGATATCAGGGGCGATATTGTTATTTCAACAATCCAGAAGCTTTTTGCTGTTTTGACCGGACGGGCTTTGCAGGAAGGTAATGAGGACACAGAGGATGAAGATGCAAACATCGATAAAGAGAAGGAAGCAGGGGAAGTAATTCAACTTGGCGATGATTTGAAACTTCCTCCGGATTATTTTCAGTTCATTATTGTGGATGAGTGTCACAGGTCTATTTATGGAAAATGGAAAATAGTACTGGATTATTTTTCAGAGGCAAAGATACTTGGGCTTACTGCAACGCCTACTCCGGAAGCCTATAGTTTCTTTAATAACAATATCATAGAGACATATACATATGACGATTCTGTTGTTGATGGTGTAAATGTGCCCGCGAGGACTTATAGAATCGTTACTGATGTGACTGTCCATGGCGGGACGATTGAAGCCGGAACAGAAATTGTGGAAACACCGCGGGGGAAGAAAGAGCCTGACACATATACGGTGACACAGCCCATAGGATATGGTCCTGAGGAGCTTGACAGGTCTGTTATTAACCGGGATCAAATAAGAAAAGTGCTGACGGCTTATAAGGAAGCCATCTATACAGAGCTATATCCCGACCGGGATAAAAAGTGGGAATATATACCCAAGACATTGATTTTTGCAAAAGATGATAACCATGCCACGGAAATTGTGAATATGACGAAAGAAGTCTTTCAAGGTGAATTTGAAGGCGGTGAGGTTCCGAAGAATTTTGTCCGGAAAATCACTTATTCATCGGGAAATTCAAATGAATTGATCAGGGATTTTAGGACAGAAAAAGACTTTCGGATTGCTGTGACAGTGACGCTGGTTGCTACAGGTACGGATGTGAGACCTCTTGAGGTTGTATTTTTTATGAAGGATGTACACTCGGATGTGCTCTATACCCAGATGAAAGGACGGGGATGCCGGGTAATAAATGATGATAAACTGAAAGAAGTAACGCCAAATGCTGATACTAAGGAGTGCTACTATATAGTAGATGCCGTGGGGGTAACGGAACATGAGAAGAATATACCGCATCCGATAGAGACACCAGGCAGAGGAAAAAGGACATTAAGCTTAGAGTTGCTTCTTGAACATCTGGCACACAATGAAGTCAGCGATGAAAATTTGATGTTGCTCAGAGATTATTGTTCGACTATCAACAGACGCTATGAAGATAATGCGTTATTTGGAAGGCACCTTGATTATTTTATAACGACCTATGGTTTTGCACCAAGGACTCTGGCCAATAATATTAACAATGCATTTTCAGAAGGCGACATGGCGGAGTATGTCAGCCCGTCCAATGACAACTCTATGAGGATGGGACTTATCTATTGCCTGATTAATAATATCCCGGCAAGAAAGAAACTGCTTGAAATGCAGAGAGGATATTATGCGGTAACGGAGGATGAGGACGAAGTAATCTATGCAGGCTTTTCAAAGGAATCTGCAAAGACCTATATAGATAATTTTGAAAAATACCTGAATGAAAATAAAGATCGCGTGGAAGCTCTCAGAATCATTTATAATGCAGAGGATACTGTAATTACACATACTATGCTTATGGATTTAAAGGAAAGACTTCTTTCAGAGAACAGGCAGTATGGAGTATACCAGATATGGAAAAATTATAAATTTCTTGATTCGGATGGAAGTGTTGAGGAGCTTGACAAAAAAACAAATGTTAATGCATTGACAAATCTGATTCAGATTGTGCGCTATGCATATAAGAAAAATCAGAAGTTAATAAGCCTTTTTGCCGGGCATGCACAGAGGTTTAATCTGTATTGTGGACAGAATCAGCGTATTTTGACGGATGATCAGAAAGAGATCATGCGGCAGATTGCGGAGTATGTGATTGATGCCGGGGCTATATCCATAGCGGAGCTTAATGATGTAGATACAGATTTGTGGAGAAAGGCTGTGATAAGCTTTGGCACTGAAACACTGAAAGAGGAAATGTCTGTTTTATCAAAATTTATATTGAAGGTGGCTTAAAATGGCAAATCAAAAAAGTGAAACGGCATTATTGAAAAAGGTTTGGGATATTGCGAATGTTCTGGCAGCAGCAGGGGTTGGGTTCACAGACTATATCACTCAGCTTACCTATATTCTTTTTCTGAAAATGGATGAGGAGAAGGAAGAACTTGGCTTTAAAAGTACTGTTCCGGAAGGGTATAAGTGGAGGGATTTATCTGGTCTCAGTGGAACCGATCTCGTAGAAAAATACGAAGAGATATTGAAGGAGCTTTCAAAGGATGAAGGTCTGATTGGAACTATTTTTACAAGAGCTTCGAATAAGATTGACCGTCCTGTTATGCTTGCCAAGGTCATAGAGATGGTAGGCGAAGAAAACTGGTATATGATGGAAGGTGACTTCAAGGGAGCAGTCTACGAATCAATCCTTGAAAAAAACGGACAGGATAAAAAGAGCGGAGCCGGTCAGTATTTCACGCCAAGAGCACTTATTCAGACAATAGTTGAGGTAGTAGATCCTAAAATTACAGAGACAGTTGCAGATCCTGCATGTGGTACCGGCGGTTTTCTTCTTGCCGCCTATGACCACATGAAGATTCAGAGCAAAGACATAGAAAAGCAGAAGTTTCTTAAAAATAACGCACTTTTTGGAGCAGATAATACATCCCTTGTAGTAACACTTGCGTCTATGAATTTGTATCTGCATGATATTGGTGTGAATAAGAGCCCTGTTGCATATCAGGATTCTCTGATAGATACATCAGATAAAGTGTATGATGTAATACTGGCAAATCCGCCGTTTGGAACCAGACCTCAGGGAAGTGTGGAGGTCGCGGTTAACAGGCCTGAGTTTGTAAAAACATCTGATAACCAGGTGAACTTCCTGCAACATATAATGTCTATGGTAAGGACCGGCGGACGTGTCGGCGTGGTACTTCCCGACAGTGTTCTTACAGATACGGGAGCTACAGAGAAGGTGAGAGAAAAGCTCCTGAAGGATTTTAATCTTCATACCATTCTCAGATTGCCAACAGGAATCTTCTACGCGAATGGTGTAAAAACCAATGTGCTTTTTTTTAAGAAAGGGGAACCGACGAAGGAAATCTGGGTTTATGACTACCGGACAGGCATCAAACATACTTTGGCAACTAAGCCTATGACCAGAGCGCATCTTCAGGAATTTGTGGATTGTTATTGTGTGGGGCATGAACGGGACAGGATTTCTTCTTATAACAAAGACAATCCAAATGGACGGTGGAGATGTTTTTCGGCGGAAGAGGTTAAGAATGCGGATAATCTCGACTTTAAGTGGATTGATTTGGAAGAGAAGGATGAGAGAACGATTGCTGAAGTGCTTGATGATATGCAGAAGGAGGCTGATGATATTACAGAGGCGGTTACTTTGCTTAAACAGTTGTTAGGAGGAATTGAATTTTGATTAACATAGTAACCCTGAAAAATAAAATACTTGAACTTGCTCTTTGTGGGAAATTAACAAAACAGTTAGAGAGTGATGGAACTTCGGAGGAATTATATAATGAAATTCAGGCAGAAAAGGCAAGGATGATTAAGGAAGGACGTATTAAAAAGAAAAAACCTTTACAGAAAATAGAAGACGATGAGATCCCGTTTATTATTCCGGATAATTGGAAGTGGATTAAATTTGCTGAGCTATGTGAAATTATAAATGGAGATAGAGGGAAAAATTATCCGGCAAAATCTACACTAAAGAAAGTGGGGATTCCTTTTATTAGTGCATTAAATTTAGATGGCAAAAGTGTAATAGATGATGAAAATCTGTTTTGTATGGATGACGAGCAGTATGAAAATATAGGAAGTGGAAAGCTGCAACGGGGTGATATTATAATTTGCATCAGAGGTTCATTGGGCAAACATGGAAAATATCCTTTTGATAAAGGAGCAATTGCATCATCATTGGTTATAAGCCGAGTATATTTTGCTGCTGACTTTATTGGCGATTATGAGATGTTGTGGTTGGATTCATTGATGTTTCAAAGGCAAATCAGAAAATATGACGGAGGGACGGCTCAACCTAATTTAGCTGCAAATAATTTAGAGAAGTTTCTGTTTCCGCTACCGCCATTGGCTGAGCAGAAAAGGATATGTAAAATAGTAAAAGAAGCTTATAGATTAATTGATGCCATAGATAAATTACAGTTACGTTATTCTATAGATGTGGATATTCTAAGAGGAAAATTGATTGATGCGGGCATTCAAGGTAAATTAACAACGCAGCTTCCAGAAGATGGAACAGCAGAAGATTTATATTCTGAGATACAGGCAGATAAAGCCAGGATACTTAAGAAACGTAAAGGTAGAGAAGACAAAAAAATAAAAACAGTTGAGAAAGATGTGCCATTTGAAATTCCCGGATACTGGAAATGGGTACGGCTTGGCGATATTGGTTTATTTAAAAAAGGACCATTTGGAAGTGCTTTGACAAAATCTATGTTTGTGAAAAAAGGTGCTGACACGGTTAAAGTTTATGAGCAGCAACACGCGATAAAAAGAGATAATGAATTGGGGACATATTACATTACAAGAGAATATTTTGATGAAAAAATGAGCGGATTTGAAGTGATGCCAGGAGATATTATTGTAAGTTGTGCAGGAACTATTGGAGAAACCTATATTATGCCAGATGGAATTGAACATGGAATAATAAATCAGGCATTAATGAGGATAACACTTGCGGAGGGAATTGATAAAAAGTTTTTTCAATACTATTTTGAAGCACAATTAAAAAAGAGTGCCCAGGAAGAAAGTAATGGAAGTGCAATAAAGAATATACCACCATTTGATGTATTAAAGAATTGGTACTTTCCATTGACTTCTATAGAAGAACAGCGAAGAATCGTATCAAAGATAGACGAATTATTAATTGCAATGCATACATGAAAATGTTAAATAGTTGTATATAGTTTAATAACAGGAGGCATCGAAATGAAAAAAAAGTATGACGATGACAATATAGACGTTAGAATCGGCAAACTTGAAGCAGAAGAGGCAGGTTTTGATTATGAATTTGAAAGTGCTGATGGTGATGAAGAACAGGAAAATGAGCAGCCCTTCGATGCTGAAAAAATCAGAGTAGATCAGCAAATGCTGTCAGTTAAGTATATGCTGGAGTTGATGGAGCAAGAATTAATTGAGCTGAATCCGGGATATCAAAGAAGGCGTGTGTGGAAAGATAATAAGAAAAAATCGTTACTAATTGAGTCTTTGATGCTGCGTATACCTATTCCGGCATTCTATTTTTATGAAAATGAAGACGGAAAATATCAGGTTATTGATGGACAGCAAAGATTGACGACGATAAAGGAATTCGTGAATGGTGAATTCCGTTTAAGTGGTTTGGAGTATTTAGGAAAAGAGTATAACAAAAGAAAATTTGATGATTTAGACACAAAATATATTCAAAGAATTTACCGCACGCAGATAGCAGTTAATATTTTGGATGCCAGATCACCGAAAAATGTCATTTATGATATTTTCAGGCGTGTCAATACAGGGGGAGTTAATTTGAATCCACAGGAAATGAGAAATGCTATTTGCAGGCAGGAAGTAAGGGATTTTCTGATAAAAAGCACTTTGAACGAAAATTATATTAAAGCAACAAGAGGAAGAGTAAAGGATGACAGAATGGATTCACAGGAGCTCGTTCTTCGATTCTATGCATTTTATAAGGCGTATGATTATGAAAAAAATGTTCTGCACTATGATTATTCTAATATTGCAACAATGCTTGACGATGCAATAGAAAGTTTAAATAAAATGAAACCGGAAAGAAGAGAGGAATTATTTCAGAAATTTGACTTGGCAATGAAAAGATCTTATGAGGCATTTGGAAAATATTCTTTTTCAAAAATTCAACGGGAGGGCAGAACTGTGAAGAGAAATATGGATTATATTAATAAATCATTATTTTCTTCCTTTTCGGTTTTATTATTAAGTCACGATTTTGATGATAGGAATATTAAAGCACATCAGTCGAGTTTATTACTGAAATTGGCAGACGCTTTAGCAGAGCATCACTATGCTAATTCAATTACAGTCGGTACCGGAGATAAAAGAAATGTATATGCAAACTTTGAGTTTTCGAGAAAGGTATTGGAAGAATGTCTGAAATAAAAATAGAAAAGATAACCTTAAAAAATTTTAAGTGTCATAAAAGTTTTGAGACTGATATGAAAAAACTGAATATCTTAACCGGCAGTAACGCATCGGGAAAATCCAGTTTTGTACAGGCACTGCTGTTAGCTTTTAAAAGCTGGGAAAAATGTGAAAAAAAACAAATCAATACAACCCAGGTTTGTGGAATGAATTTGGGCATCCCTATAAATATAGTTTCAGAAGATTTGGAAGAAAAGAATATTGATATAGAGATAGTTCTTAATGGAAAAGAAAATAAAATAGTGCTAGGATTGCCTGATGACAGTGATGAAATGTATTTTGATATTTGCAATTATGAAGAAATCATGGAAGCCAAAGAGCATGAGTATAATATGGGGAAAATGCATCTTTTCTTTTTAAACGCGGAGCGCAAAGGACCAAGAATTGTATCATTTATTAATGATATTATACCTTATTCTGTAGGCAATACCGGAGAAAATACAGGTTATATACTTAGTGAAATAGATAAACTTCAGAAAATGAATGCAGGATTCCAATTGCCAAGGGATTTGAAGATATCTGAGATTGACAGATTTTCCGCTAACTGTGAGGAATGGCTGAATGTTATTATCCCGGGTACTAAAATACAATATAGTGTCGATATAGAAAAGAATATTGCCATATTGATGCTGCAAAATCAAGGGGAATTTCATTTTCCGGTAGCAACAGGTTTTGGGATTACGTATGTATTGCCAATTATTGTCCAGGCATTAGCTGCCAGCATGCTCCAAAATTCTGTTTTAATTGTGGAGAATCCGGAAGCGCATCTGCACCCATTGAGTCAATCCAGATTGGGGAAATTTTTGGCGCTTATAGCCGTGAATGGTGTACAGGTAATTTTAGAAACTCACAGCGAGCATATTGTAGATGGATGTAGAATTCAAATTGCCAGAGAAAAGCAATGCGAAAATATGAAAATACTATTTTTTGAAAAAAAGGACAATACCAGCATTTGTAAAAAAATCAATGTACAGGATAATGGTGAACTTGAAGAATGGCCGGAAGGATTTTTTGATCAAAAGCGTGCAGATTTGCGGGAACTACTGGAGATGAGGAGATGTGGAAACTAGATTTTTTTGTATTACCTTCAAGCAATTATCAAAGTATAAATGCAGATGAAGCATATGAGTTCGGGGAAAAAGTAGAATATTTGGACAGAAATGAAAAAATATACGTACCGGATGAATTTTATGATATAGCAGATAAAAATAACATTACGGCTTTGGATTTTCTGTATGGAGATGAGCAAAGTGATTTGTCAGATTATTTTTTGGAAATTATCTCAAAACAAAGGTCATGTCAGGCTACATACATCGAAATCAAAGGAAAAAGGGAGTATGGATATTTGCCAATATCCAGGGATGATATAACAGAAGAAATTGCACATATATGTGTCCGGAATATAAAGAATGTGGAAGAAGAGAAATGCTTGCGTGAAAATGATATAATTCAGATAAAGCGTTTCTATTTGAAGGACGTTGAAAATTACCAAATACTTGTAGAAAGGGTGATAGATTGCTTTCCTAATATTGTTTTTCACAATGATGCCTTTAAATATGTGGAAAAACTGGGAAAGTGTGCCGATGTTGTGGATGAACTGACCAGACATCTGACAATATTAAATGATATCGCTGGAAAACTTTATAGCTATCATAATAAAAATGAGAAAGCGACATTAGCAGAGCTTAAATCGGGATATAACATTGAATGTTCCGGTAAAGGCTCGAATGAAGAGAAAAGCTATAACAAAGATATTGTTTACAATGACAGGATATTTCAATTAACCTGTAATCCCCATACTAAACTTTATAAAAAGAGAACGGATCAACGGATTTATTTCTGCTGGGGGCGTGATGAAATAAAAAAACATAGCATTATTGTCGTGCGGATAGGCAATCACTGGCAGGAATAGAAAATATGGGATAACACTATGGCAGAGTAAAATTTGAGCTAAAGTACAGGCTCTATAGAGGAGGGATGATATGAATGGATATAAAATCAAACAGGACAATAATCAATGGTATTTTGAACTTTTTCCCTGTAACAACCATAACCAGGCTATGGGAAGGTCAATGAACTATGTTTCGTTGGCTCAATGTAAGAAGGCAATCGTAGAGTTTAGAGATTTCGTGAGAACCAATCAACTGAATTCTCCTGTAGAGGATAAGCTGGTTATAAAAAAAGAGAATGGCCGATACTCTTTCCAGTATGCCGATAATGGTCATATTATATTTTGGAGAACGATTTCCTATGGTAATAAAAGAAACTGCCATAAAGCAATTGAGAGTATCTATAATAATATTGATGAATATACTTCCTGCTGTTTAGAAGAACCGAATAATTAACAGGATTACTTCTATATTTCCTGTGTTTATCATACTCCCTATGGCGGCGGATATAATTTCTGTCGCCGTTTTGTTTGATGATTTGATATTGACAGAGAAGAAGTGAATTATTACAGGTTTGGGTATATGTGGCTGATACCAAAGGACACAGAAAAGCCGATTGACGGACGCAGAAAAGAATATAAGCAGTTGAGAAATAATTGAGATTTATATGATAAATTTTTTAGCGAAAGGATTTTTACATGAGCCAAAAACTTTTGATTGTTGACGATGAACCGGGTATTGTTGCCATAGTCCAAAATTATTTTGAAATGGCGGGCTATCTGGTTATAACTGCATACAACGGAAAAGACGCTTTGAAGAAATTATCACAGGCTCCCGATCTTGTGCTGCTTGACATAAATATGCCGGATATGGACGGACTTACGGTCTGCCAGAATATCCGTAAATACATTACCTGTCCTATTATTTTTCTTACGGCCCGAATTGAAACGTCTGATAAAATTAAGGGATTTTCCGCTGGCGCAGATGATTACATTGTAAAGCCGTTTGACCTTGATGAATTGGGTGCAAGAGTAGCAGCCCATTTGAGACGTGAAAACCGGAAGCAGGAACAATCCAGTCTGCGCTTTTTTGATCATATGGTAATTGACTATACCAAAAGGGATATAACGATCAATCAAAAGCCTGTTGCCTTGTCAAAGAAAGAGTTTGATATTGTGGAACTGCTTTCTACCCATAGCGGGCAGGTATTTGACCGGGAACGGATTTACGATATAGTTTGGGGATTGGATGGAGACGGAAACAGCGATACTATTATGGAGCATATCCGAAAAATACGAAATAAATTTGCTGCCCTAACCATGCACAGCTATATTGAAACGGTTTGGGGGGTGGGTTATAAATGGAACGGATAAAACAGATGAACTTAAAAAAGGCGCTATTTACAATTACATTTATCAATATTACCATTGCCCTTTTTCTGTCGATTCTTTCTGTCTGGGGGTGTGCCGCATTGCGCTTGCAGATTGCTCCGGACGGTGTTGTTGTTGAAATCCGCTCTGGTTCTGCAGTAATGAACCAACTGCCCGGGCGGATTGCGCAGGCTGAGGCAATCGCTGAAATGATTTCTGTTATTCAGATAATATTGCCGATACTGATCTATATAGGCGCATTGCTTATCACTGCTTCCATGTTTTATCGCCTGAAGTTAAAAGAACCGTTGGCGCTGCTTACAAAAGGAGCTTCCCGTATGATAGAGAATGACCTTGATTTTACGATCGAAGCAAAATCACAGGACGAATTGGGACAACTCTGTATCGCTTTTGAAACCATGCGTAAAACCTTACTGGATAATAACCGTGAACTGTGGCGGCAGACAGAAGAACGCAAAAGATTAAACGCCGCTTTTTCTCATGATTTGCGAAACCCTGTTACTGTTTTGAAAGGCTCTGCAAAACTGGTGAAAAAAAGTGTTGTGGACGGAACCGGAAGCACAGAACAGCTTGCCGGTCATTTATCCCGCATTGAAAGCTATACAGGCAGAATTGAGCGTTATATAGAAACGATGAGCAGTATTCAGAGATTGGAAGAAATCCCTGTGAAACAGGAGCAGGTAAAGTGGAACAATCTTATGTCTGAACTTGAAACCACGATTACTTTTGTTGGCGCAGACAGCAGCAAACGGATCAATTTTAACAGCGCTGCCTCTGCAAAGTCCGTTTCGATCGATAAAGCTATCCTGTTTCAGATTGCAGAAAACCTCATATCCAACGCGGTCCGCTTTGCCGCGCAGAATATTGATGTTTCCTGTTCTTTAAATGAAACGATGTTACAATTATCTGTTACGGATGATGGCTGCGGTTTCCCGGCGGCACTCATTAAAAACGGCATTCAGCCATTTCAGAAAGGCGGCGGGGATACCGAACATTTCGGAATGGGGTTATATATCTGCCATCTTCTCTGCCAAAGACATGGCGGCGGCATATCCATTCAGAATCAAAAAATCGGTGCGGCTGTTACAGCCACATTAAAAATTCAATCACCTTGAGAGATTTTTGAGATTTGCCCTTTATACTCTCCTTATCACATGTGATTAAAATCACAGTGAAAATCACTGTGATTTTCATACGTGATTTGTCACGGGATAAGGAGGTTTTTCATGGAAATTCAAGTAAAAGACATTTCAAAAATTTATGGAACAAATGAAAGCCGGGTGATTGCGCTTAATCATGCATCAATGACAATATTTGAGAGCGATTTTATTTCGATTATGGGACCGTCCGGCAGCGGAAAAAGTACGCTGCTGCACATCATCAGCGGATTAGATAAGCCGACTTCCGGCTCTGTCTTGTATGGCGGTACCGACATTCATAACGGCAGCGATAAACAGCTTTCCGCATTTCGCCGCAAAAAGACAGGCTTTATCTTTCAGCAATTCAATCTTTTGCCGGTTCTTACCACGAGAGAAAATATCATCATGCCCATGCTGTTGGATAAAAAGCAGCCGGATGAAAAATATTTTCAGCAGCTTACAGAGCTTTTGGGACTGGAAATGCGCTTATCACATCTTCCGCACGAAATGTCCGGCGGGCAGCAGCAGCGTGTAGCAATTGCCCGCGCCTTAATTGCCCGGCCCGACATTATTTTTGCAGACGAGCCTACCGGAAACCTTGACAGTAAAAGCGGCGGCGAAGTGATGAAAATGCTTTGTGATATTCGTGAAAAAATGAATAAAACGCTTGTTATCATCACCCATGACCCTCGTATTGCCGAGATGGCAGACCGCCGCTTTACAATGATTGACGGTGAACTTACGGAGGTGAGCGCATAATGAAATCCTATCTGTCGCTTGCTTTCAGGGAACTGAAAGCCCAAAAGGTAATGGCGGTTCTTATTCTGATTGCGGTAATCCTTTCAAGTATTATGACGACTGCAATTGGACAATCCATCGGCATTTTACAGACGATGAGGAGGTCACAGGCCGCGTCGTTAAACGGCGACCGCCATGCCACATTTCATCAGATAACAGAAGAGCAGATGCTGCAATTAAAAAGGGATCCCCGGCTCTATGATGTAGGCAGCCTGATTAACGTCGGATATTGCAGGCTCGGTAACAGCAGTTTAACCTTATATGCGCGTGAATACTTGGAAAACGCATTGGATGCCTATCCGTCAATCAGCAGGGTAAAGGAGGGGCGTCTGCCCGTTTCCCCGTTTGAAATCGCATTGCCGGAAAGCGCTCTGCAATATCTTGGAAAAAATATCAGTATCGGCGACACGGTTGCATTACAGGAAGAAATATCCCTTATGAATGGATCAATTCCTTCTTATTCGTACTCTGCTGAATTTACGGTTTGCGGTATATTGGAAAGTAACTATATTGGTTACTCCACGGGAACTTTGGACGCCGTGTTAGGCGGAGGGACAGCCTGCGCGCTGCTGCCGGAGGATTATCTGCTTTATTCAACTGATTTTAAAATAAAAGAGACAGAGCAATTTCAAAATATCGTTGATGAACTTGCAGACGAAATCGGAATTGAAAAATCAAAGATACAATACAACTGGATCTTATTAGATGCGCTCGGCATTTCTTATGAAGAAGCAGGAACCTCTGATACGGATACAGGTTTTTCTTTTATGACCTTTGCCTGCATTATGGCTGGCGCGCTTGTTCTGCTCGCGGCAGGCCTGGTGATTTACAATATTTTGAAAATAGCCGTCACAAAGCGTATCAAAGAATTTGGAACCCTTCGCGCAATCGGCAGCACAAAGGGGCAGATTTATCGGCTTGTTTCTCTGGAACTGTTCCTTTTATGCGGGGCAGGCATTCCTGTTGGCCTGCTGATTGGCGCATTATCTGCAAAAGGAATTTTGATCGCGGCAACAGGGGTTTTGAACCCCGATTTATTTATGGCGGGCAGCACCGCGGAACTGAATGCCATGATTGACGGTGCAAGCTCTGATGATCTACTTATTTATCTTGTGAGTATTGTTATCACTCTGCTGTTTGCCATGCTTGCAGCCTTTCCGGCGGCGCGGTATGCTTCCCGTGTTTCTCCGACCGTTGCAATGTCCGGGCAGCGTGTAAAGATCAAACGTCATGGGAGAAAAACAAAAACCATCCGTAATTTTGAGGCCTGTTATGCAAGGCTGAACTTAAAACGCGGAAGCAGCAGAACCGTGATTACCATTCTTTCGCTGGTTATGAGTATTACGGTTTTTGTGGCTTTGGAGAGTTTTATTGCGCTCCTTGACACAGGCAGCGCAGTACAGGATATGACCCTGGGCGATTATGCGGTTACAAGTGAAACGGTTGGAATGGCGCCGGAGGGCATAGAAAAAATCCGTGAACACGAGATGACAGAACATTTATCGACAACAAAGTTATCGGTTTATACCCGGGACGAAAACGGAGAATATCTGATTGCACTTGGTTTTGGGCTTCAGGCATGGGAAGCATTCCAGGTCGCGGGTTTGGATGATACGCGTCTGCTCTCTTATATCGATGACCTGTCCGAACAGGATAAAAGCGATTTGCTCTCCGGCGCGGCGTGCATTGTAAAAAATCCGATTCCTTTTGCATATGAGGGACAGACCGTAGAAACGACCGGTTTTGGGTATGACGATATACTGTCGGTCAATGGGTATGAAGTGCGTGTTGTCGGCGTAGCGGATTTTCCTGTATCGATTAACAATGAAGGCTTTCTCAATGGCGTACAGATGATCGTAAATGACAGGGTGTATGATTTACTGACAGGAAACGACCGCTATTCAGAAATTTACCCGGCCTTAAAACCAAATGCGGATCCTGCACAATTTGAAACATGGCTGGATAACTGGTGCAAAGAAAATCCAGGCAGTCACTGGCTTTCGTACCTGCAAACCACTGCACAGCTTGAAGAAAGTTTTCAGCAAATCAATATGTTGTGCTGGGGACTGATCTTATTTATCGGGCTGATTGGAATATTGAACATCATCAACACTGTTTACAGCAACATTCATACTCGCATCACTGAAATTGGTATGCAGCGGGCAATCGGTATGAGTATAAAAAGCCTTTATAAAACATTTTTATGGGAGGGGGCTTACTACGGGATTATTGCGTCCGCTATTGGCGGAGTATTGGGATATATCTGCACAATATTTGTAAATGCAGCCGCAACAGATACATTGCAGCTTGTTGCTATTCCTTATCGAGCTGTTTTTGAAGCTGCAGTAATCTCTATTGCTGCCAGCCTGTTGGCGACTGCTGTTCCCCTGCGCTCTATTGCAAGGATGAATATTGTAGCGTCCATTGAAACAGTGGAATAATTACCGCCAAATACCGCAGGAGACTATATTTCAGTACCTGCTGGATATTTTAAAGAAATGAAACATAAAGATAGGAATGGATTCAAAGGGCTGTCACCCAATGATTGAAAAATCATTGGGTGACAGCCCCCTTAAAATCCATTACAAACCGCCTGACTTTCCTATGTGGGATAACAATACTCCCGTTTGCTGATCAGGTTGTAATAGGGAAGCGCCCGTCTGGTATACCCGTTGGTACAAACGTGGATATCCTTTTGTTGCTGCTTCTCGCACTGATCCTCCAATATCTCCGAAAAATGCTTCTTAGCGGAGGTATCGGACAGTTCCTGCTTGGGCTGGTGCTTCTTGTCCTCGGAAGTAACCTTTCGAAGAGGCGGGATCACCGTGACCGCCTGAACTTTATAAAGCGTTTCATGTCCGTATGCTTTGGCTTATCCCTCCCTGGATGGTACGCGCCGGCAAGTCGAAAAATACAGCGGCTCTGCTGGCGGTGCTTTGTTTTGTTCTGTTATATATATCGGCAGAAAAGGGGTTTTTCTGAAGGAATTTCTATATGTAGCAGTACAAATTCTATTGTAAGGATAAGCGTTATTTTGTATAATTGAAGAGCAGCAAGAGTTTGAAGGGAGGAATCCTGATGGTCGAGTTAAGGGAAATTACAAAAGAAAATTACGAAGAATGCCTTTGGTTGAAGGTTGCCGATAGCCAGAAAGCCTTTGTTTCATCGACTGTTCATTCATTGGCGCAGGCATGGGTATATTATGATACCGCTTTTCCCTTTGCAATTTATGCGGACGATACAATGGTTGGATTTATTATGCTGGGATATTATGAGGCCGGGGGATATTATACTTTATGGAAGCTTCTGATTGATGAAAAGTATCAGAACAGAGGATATGGCAAAAAGGCTTTAAGACTCGGTATTGATTATTTAGTGAATCGTTTTCAGGTAAAAGAGATTTATACGGCATATTACGAAACCAACTGGATTGCCCGAAATCTCTACGCGTCTGTCGGATTTTGTGAAACCGGTGAAATAGCGGGGACTGAGGTTGGCATGAAGCTAATTGTAAGCGATATGCATGAAGGTTTATGAACATGATTTTCTGTAGTGTACAGGGAGGTAAATGACATGGAAATGCCCGGAATGATATTGTTTGATTACGGACAGACACTTATAACGGAACAGAAATTTGACGGGGTAAGGGGGACGGAGGCTGTTCTGCAGTATGCTGCAAGAAATAAATATCAGCTGACGGCAGAGCAGGTGCAGAGAAAAGCAGATGAGATCAATCGGGAGTTCGGAAGATTTGATCCTGAGAGGAGACATTTATTTCAGATAGAAATCCCCAATACAATGTTTACGCCTTATCTTTATGAATCACAGGGAATAGAGATTGCTTTAAGCAATTCTGAAATTGATACGGTATTCTGGAATGCCGCCGCTCCGGGGGTTCCGACAGAGGGCATAAAGGATTTTCTGGAATATTTGAAAGACAAAGGTATCCGCACAGGCGTAATCAGCAATATCTCTTATGCCCCGTCTGTGGTTGCAGAGCGGATCAACAGACTGCTCCCGGAAAATGCTTTTGAATTTATTATTACCTCAAGTAATTATATCTTCCGTAAGCCCAATAAAAGAATATTTGATCTGGCTTTGGAAAAAGCTGGGCTGCAGGCAGGCGAAGTCTGGTATATCGGAGATCAGTACGAATGCGATGTAAATGGTTCCTTAAATGCCGGCCTGACACCGGTATGGTACACAGGGGCGATTGATTTGCCATATACAATGGAAGGAGAGCCTTCCATGGAAGAGGGGTATCCCATGGACAAAAATATTCTGACAGTAAGGGGTTGGGATGAATTAAAGAGGCGAATGGAAGAATGAGCACACGGGAGAGGAGAGTAATTTTTACATATTTAATGACTTTTTGTACTTTTTAGTATATAATGACAGTATAAACAGATATTTTGTATGCATTTTTCAGTCAAAAGGAGGGAGCTTTATGACGATAGAGAGTTTATTGTTATTTTTCATTGCATTGGCGGCGTTTTTCTTGATTGTGGAATGTGTAACCGAGGTAACCGACGCGGCCAGGTCCTTCTTCTACAAAGGCAATTCCACTGCCAGTGTTGTTGGCAGGGAACCGTTTTCTGTTTCTCGTTCGAAAAGACTGGTGGAACAGAATGAAAATCACAAGGGCTATTTTCCGGTTCGCGCGACACAGGATAAGAGTTCGAACTATCCACATGTATTTTCCCCCGATTACTGGATGTACCGAAAGAAAGAGGCTTTTCCAACCTTAGAATGGGGAACGGAAGGAAATACCTGGAGAGCGCATTATCCCTACGCCAGGAAATGGGCCACCGGCTCACAGATCAGCGTGCGCTATCAGGTTTCCCACCCCTGGAAATATGCGGTCAGGGATCGCTCTCTTGCTATCAGTATCCTGTTAAAATGTTTGTGCGCTCTCCTTTGTATCCTCATCTGCAGCGCCCTGCTGATGGCCCGGATCCGCGGATAAAAAGGTTTGAAAAACACCGGTGTTTTTTGAAATTCACCGGTGTTTTGCAGCTTACCGAGATTATGGATTTTCTGCTTCATAGTATTGTGCCTGAGCGCTCCACAGCCTGTAATACATTCCGGACTTGTCGCTTGCCAACACAATTCTTCTGTGCTTCTCCTCCGGAAAATCTCAACACCATTTTCATCAAAATTCTGATATAATAAAGTGGTCTTCCCGCTTCCGTTCATGCCCACTACACCCATCGATCCACTACAAGCACCTCATCGTGAATCCGGTATGCATGAAACAGTAAATATTTAATAAAGCATACCAAAATTTTCTATGAAAGCCTTAATAATTCAATAGACTTTACACCACAGATTATGAGTATTGTTCGGTTAGCAGATATATTATTCTTGTTCTTTTGGATCATGTGTTTCGATATACTCTATAATTGCAAGTATTTCATCGCTGTTCAACCCTTTTTCTCTGAGCTTGCGAATTAGATTAACAACTTCTTTACCTGTCATATGATCACCTGCTTTCCTATTGTGAATCGGTACTAATTGATACAATGTAAGTATAGCATAAGGTAGATGCAAAGTCTATTCGATTGTCAAGGTGACTCGCGCTCATTTGTTTGATTGTCAGTTTGATTGCCGCCACTGGCTGCGGTGTGGTATAATGAAGCACGCTGATGCGTGCGCAGGTCACAAGGAATCTCCCCATCTGCGATGGGTTCCCTCTTGCGACAAAATATAATGGATAATAGAATTGAAGATGGAAAGGTGGCTCTGCATGGAATTTAAAGTTGGTATAGGCAAATCAGATTTTGAAGATATGCGCAAGTCAGGCAATTACTATGTCGATAAAACGGATATGATGTATGAGCTTGTGGAGGAAACAGATAATAAAGTGACCCTCTTTACCAGGCCGCGGAGATTTGGAAAAACTCTGATGATGAGTATGATGTCCAATTTTTTCAGTATAAGGAAAGATACCGGAGAAATATTTGAGGGACTTAAGATTACAGAGCATAAAGCTTTCTGCGAGAAATGGCAGAACCAATACCCCGTACTTTTCCTTTCGTTTAAGGATGTTGAGGCTGAAAATTTTCATGATGCTTTCGGTATGCTGAAAGTCACACTTTCTGAAGTGTGTATCGGGCTTGCAGGCTTAAAGTCGGACAGCAGGGTGAATAAGAATGACGCTCTGACATTTGATAGATTGGAATCCCAAAAGGCCACCCTGTTCGATGTAAAAAATTCCCTTAAAACCATAATGCGCATGATGCACGCCGTATATGGCAGGAGAGCAATTCTTCTGATTGATGAATATGACGTGCCATTGGCAAATGCAAGCGAGAGGGACAGCAGGAATAACGACAAAGATAACAGGTTTTATACGGCAATGCTTGATGTGCTTGGCGGTATCATGAGCAGCGCCCTTAAGGATAATGAGTTTTTGGAATTTGCAGTGATAACAGGCTGCCTTCGTATCGCAAAGGAGAGTATATTCACAGGTACAAATAACTTTGCCTCTTATTCCGTACTGGATGAAGATTTCTCCGAATACTTTGGATTTTCAGAGGATGAAGTAAGAGAAATATTGACCGCTGCGGGTCAGGAGGATAAGGCAGACATTATCAAAGAATGGTATGACGGTTATGTGTTTGGCGACAGTTATGTATATTGTCCATGGGATGTTATGAATTATATGGCAGCTCTGAAAAAGAGAAAAGATGCGAAGCCTAAAAATTACTGGAAGCATACAAGTCATAACGGAGTTCTGCTTACTTTTGTGGAGCGGACGGATTTTGATGTGGCAGAGAAATTTGAGACCCTTCTGAATGGGGGAACATTGACGGAACGGATTTCGGATGCGCTTACCTATGACACGCTTCATGCATCGGAGACAAATCTGTGGAGTGTGCTGCTTATGACCGGATATATCACAAAGGCAAAACCCGATGAGGAGAGTGAAGCGGTTTCGCTTAAAATCCCAAACAGGGAGATCGCGTCTATCTTTGAGGACACAGTAGTTGCATATTTTAAGGATACGGCTGATGAGTCAGAGCTTAATAACCTTATAAATGCCCTGTGGGAAGGCAATGAGGAGAAGGCGGGTGAGATTATATCGAATCTGTTGTGGAATACGATTAGCTATAATGATTATCACGAGGATTATTATCATGCATTCCTTGCGGGAGTCTTTGTAGGACGTGGGTATCATGTGGAGTCGAATAAGGAGAAAGGATTAGGAAGACCGGATATCTTACTTAAAGATAAAAGAAACCGTCGGGCGCTTATTATAGAAGCCAAGAAATCGAGAAGGGAATCCGAGATGGAGAAGGATTGTGAGGAGGCAATCGGACAGATTATTTCGGAAAAATATGCAGAGGGGCTTTATGGTTATACACAGATTTTCTGCTATGGGATTTCATTTTTTCAGAAGCAGGCAAAGGTTAAGAAATGGTTTCCAGATCAATCAAAAAGGTGTATGCTGATATGAGTAACTATGACAGAGAATATGAAGCCTTCCGGATTTTTGAGCAGGTGCGGGATGAACAGAAGACTGCTCCGTCCGCTTCTCAGAAAAAGCCCGGGGAGGAAAAGTCCGGGGAACCAGTCCCCTCTCTGGAAGAGGATGTTCCCTTTTACGAAATAGAATATGACGCCTGCCCGCTTCCGGGAGTGGGGAAGTTTGTGCTCAAATCCCAGAAGGTAAGTGCGCCTGTGAAGGATGAGATCAGGGAAAAATTTAATCAGATGCGGGATATTGCCCGGAAAAATCAGTATCTGTATTATGAGAATTCCCGTTTTTATGACAAACGGATTCGGGAGGAAAACTCCAAAATTTTTTATGAGCAGGGCAGGTTCATGGAGGATTTTGAGGATCATTATGAGAAAGAGGTTCCCTTTTCCGCATACTTCCCCGGTTATCAGATGATGGGGTATGAACAGCTCAGAACCTATTTTACCTGGCGTACCAGAGTACGGCAGGGGGAGATCACCGATACCTCCACATCTTATCTTTTCCTGTATCTGTATGAACTGCTCAATCAGATTGGGGTAAAGAGCGAGGAAGAGGGACTGGAAAAGCTGATGGATTTCTGGATGGCAGTCAGAAGCCGTCAGGGGGCTGTTGGCAAGTATGTGCTCCGGTGGGTGAAGGATTATCATGTTTACTATGAACTGCCGTGGCCATTTAAGGAATTCATTGAAAGAAACGGTTTAAATGCCTATTATCCGGAGCTTTCCGATTCCGGGGAACATTTTGAACTGCTCTGCGGTATTTCAAAATACGATCTCAGGAAATCGGCTTTTTATGGGGATGGGAGAGAGGCGCTGATAAAAGACTGCTTTCATTTTATGTTCAGCCGTTTAAAGCAGGTGTTTGCAGACAAAGGGCTTGACCTGGAAGCAATGATTTTTCAGCCTGCTAAAAATATGCCCCGGTGGACGCCTTTTAAGGACGCTCTGTTTTATCCCATAAAAAGGCAAACGGACAGGAGGGTGGTACTCTCCGAAAAGGAAATTTATCTGTGCAGCAACAATCAGTGGACTTTCAACACAACACTTACCACGGAGAGCGGAAAAAGGCTGATCGGTTATATTATGAAGCTGATGGAATCGGTTCTCAGAAAGACGGTCAAATACAAGTATAAGATTTCTGCAGGCAGTCTGGGAGAGCAGGCGGCAGAGGAGCTTAAGCGCTCAGGGATAAACCTGGAAGAGGAAGTGACGAAAGCCGTGCCGGAGTTTTACCGGGAGAGAACGAAAACCGTAGTCACAGTAAATCCGGACAGATTAAGAGTAATCAGACAGGAAGCTTTGCAGACGCAGGAAAAGCTGACCGTGCCGGAGGAGGAAATTTATACAGCGCTTTGGCAGCCGGAGACTGCCCCTGAGCGGACACTTCCCGATGCAGAGCAGAAGGGAGAAATAGCCATAGCCCGTGTCGGTGCAGAGCAGGAGGAAGAAGCTGCCGCAGTCCTTACAAGTCCCAGGCAGAAGGAAGAGGAAAACGAGCCTTCAGGCCAGGATAACCCCTGGATGGAATTGGGAAATGTCCTGACGGAAGTGGAGCGGGAAGCCCTCCGAATCCTGTGGAAAAAGGAGACGGATATCAGGCAGTTTGCGGACAGCCATGGAATCATGCTGGAGGTGCTGGCGGAGGGAATCAACGAGAAGGCCATGGACTGTGTGGGAGACGGCCTTTTGGACGCAGAGCTTGTCATTTACGAGGATTATAGGGAGCAGATAGAAGAGATGCTTTCAAATTTTTGAATGCTTTCTGCTCCGCCATCAAAATAGAGAGTAAAGGAAACAGGAAGAAATGAGTAATCAGGTACCGGTAAGAATCGCAAATATTCTGATTAATGCCTTAAAGGGCGGCGTGGTGCCCCGGGCGGGGCTGGAATATATAACAGTGGGGCGGACGCAGGAGATTGCCGCTATTTTGCATGACATTGACATGATCGAGGAGGGCGGCGCATCCTTCCGCTTTATTGTAGGCAAATACGGCAGCGGAAAGAGCTTTCTGCTCCAGACCATGCGAAACCACGCGACGACCAGAGGTTTTGCGGTGGTGGATGCGGATCTCTCGCCGGAGAGAAGGTTTGCGGGGACGAAAGGCCAGGGATTGGCAACCTACAAGGAGCTGATAGGGAACCTTTCCACTAAGGCAAAGCCCGACGGGGGCGCACTTCCTTTGATATTGGAGAAATGGATTTCCGGCATTCAGACCTCTGTGAAGAGCCAGCATCCGGGCCAGCTCACAGAGGAAGAGTTTGACGTTCTGGTGGAACAGCAGATTTATGCAGTGGCAGGCTCCTTAGAGGGGATGGTCAACGGCTTCGAGTTTGCCAGGGCGGTGGTTCTCTACTGGAAAGCCTACAAACAGGACGATAGTGCGCTCAAATCCAATGTCCTTCGGTGGTTTCGGGGAGAGTACCCTTCCCGGAAGGAAGCGAAGGAGGATTTGGGAATCAATTTTATCGTTACCGATGAGACCTGGTATGATTTCCTGAAAATTTTTGCAGCCTTTCTGGTGGGGGCGGGCTATAAGGGAATGCTGGTGATGATCGACGAGCTGGTAAATATCTTTAAGATCTCCAATTCCATCACAAGAGCCAACAATTACGAAAAGATTCTCACCATGTACAATGATGTGCTCCAGGGAAAGGCCAGGCATATCGGCTTTTTGATGGGCGGTACGCCCCAGTGTATCGAGGATAAATACAAAGGAGTGTTCAGCTATGAAGCCCTGCGCTCCCGGCTGGCGGAGGGGCATTTTGCAACCGATGATCTGAAGGACTTTTCCGCGCCCATTATCCGGCTGCAGATGCTGACCCAGGAGGAAATGTATATTCTTGTGGAGAAGCTTTTGAATATCCATGCCCGGCTTTATCATTATTCCCCCACATTGACCGGCGATGATCTGGTCTATTTCCTCACGGTGGAATACAATCGGGTGGGTGCTGCGAGCCATATCACCCCGAGGGAAATTATCCGGGACTTTATTGAATTAATTAATATTCTCTACCAGAATCCACAAAAAAGCCTGGCGGAAGTTTTGGGGGACAACAGCTTTGAACTGGCAAAGGGCGGAATCAAGAGCGGCGCTCTGGAGGAGGAGATCAGCGACGAGTTTCAGGATTTTGAGATATAATGAAGCGCACTGATGAAAGAAGGGAGCACACAATGAATGCGTTTGAAAGGCTGGCGCCTTTTATCCAGGACTTTATTTACCGGAATAAATGGGAGGAGCTTCACGGCAATCAGGTGGCGGCCTGTGAGGTGATTTTTGACAGCGATGATAACCTGCTGCTTTCCTCCGGTACGGCTTCCGGCAAGACGGAAGCTGCTTTTTTGCCGGTGCTGACAGAGCTTTATGAGCATCCGTCCTCTTCCGTGGGGGTGATGTATATTTCGCCCCTGAAAGCACTGATCAATGACCAGTTTAAGCGGCTGGATCTTCTGCTGGAGGACTCCAATATCCCGGTGACCAAATGGCACGGGGACGCTTCCGTGACCCGGAAAAACAGGCTGATGAAGAATCCCGAGGGCGTTTTGCAGATCACGCCGGAATCTCTTGAGAGCCTTCTCACCAACAAACGGGGAGCCTGCATGAAAATGTTTTCGGATCTGCGCTTTGTGATTATCGACGAAGTACACAGCTTCATGCGGGACGCCCGGGGATTACAGCTTTTGTGCGTTCTGGAGCGGCTTAAGAACCTAACGGGCGTCAATCCCAGAAGAGTGGGGCTCTCGGCCACGTTAGGGGATGTTTCTCTTGCGAAGGACTGGCTGAACACCGGAACGGGAAGGGAGTGCGTGGCCCCCCTTTTTGATGAGGGGAAAAAGAAGGTAAGAATCCATATTGAGCGCTTTGTAAACTATGCCGACAAAAAGGATTTTGTAGAGCGGGACGGGAGCCTTAACAAAGTCAACGACAGCTCCGGCGGGGATATCGGCGACAGGGAGCACTATGATTACCTGTTTAAGCAGACCCTGGATAAAAAGACCATCATCTTTGCCAACAGCAGGGAGGAGATCGAACTGGTGATGGCTCACCTGAGGGAGACGGCTCTGAAAAACAAGGCTCCGGACGTTTACCGGGTTCATCATGGCAATGTGTCCGCACTGCTTCGGGAAAACACGGAGGATGAGATGAAATCCACCGATGAAAAGATCGTCACCGGGGCCACCGTGACCCTGGAGCTGGGAATCGATATCGGTTCCCTTGACCAGGCCGTGCAGATTGGGGCTCCCATGAATGTCTCCAGCTTTGCCCAGCGGCTGGGGCGCTGCGGGCGCAGAGGGCAGGTTCCCCAGATTCTTTTTACCTTTGTGGAGAGCCTTAAGATCAATTCTTCGGACACCCTTGGCCCGATCAACTGGGAGTTTATACGGACAATCGCCATCATAGAGCTTTACCTGAGGGAGCGCTGGATTGAACCGATTCCGCCCTTAAAGCACGCCTACAACCTTTTGTACCATCAGACCATGAGCTGTTTAAAGAGCAGCGGGGAAATGTCTCCCGCAGGGCTGGCCCAGGCGGTGCTTTCCCTGTCCTGCTTTAGGGAGATATCCAAAGAGGATTACAAAAAGCTTCTCGGGCACCTGATTTATATCGACCAGCTGGAACGGACGGAGCACGGCGGCCTGGTGATTGGACGGGCAGGGGAAAAGGTGGTGAACAGCCACAAATTCCTGACGGTTTTTCTTGCGCCGGAATATCTGCTGGTGAAGGATGAGAACCGCACCATCGGCACGGTGGACAAGGTTTATCCGGTGGGGACGCGCTTTGCCCTTGCAGGCATGTCCTGGGAGACGGTGGATGTGAATGTGAAATCCAAGGTGCTGTTTGTCAAGCGGGTACAGGGAATTTCGGCGGTGGACTGGGACATGGATTTTGAGGTGGATTTGCACACTGTACTGGTGCGGAAAGTCCGCAGTATTTTGCAGGGGCAGGAGGAATATAAGTATTTAAGCGAAAGATGCGATGAGAGGCTGAATGAGATCCGCTACATTGCCCGAAACAGCGGGATTCTGGAACACCTGGTGACGGCCCTTTCTGATAAAAAGTTCGCGGTTTTCCCCTGGGTGGGAACAAGGCAGCTCACCACCCTGCATTATGCCCTGCTGCAGAGGAAAATAAAAAGCAGGCGGCTCTGGAGCACCACCCTTTATCTGGAGGTAATCTTCGGCGGAACGGCAGATGAGCTGGAAGCCATCATCCGGGATATTTTGCGGTCGGAGCTGGATTTATATACCCTGCCGCTGCCTGACAAGATACAGATTCGGGGAAAGTACAATGAATTTGTGCCCGCAGAGCTTCTGCGGAAGCAGTTCATTGAGGATTACCTGGATTTTCAGGGACTTAAGGAAGGGATGGGGCAGGTATAAGGAACGAAAAATAATTTGGCATTCCTGATATGAAATAGAGACATTCTATTGCCGGGAGAGAGAAAGGAGTAAGAATGCAAAAGAAATGGTATCTTAAGGGCAGAGCCCTGCTGAATGAAATCGGGCAGGCTTATCCGGGCGAGGAGGAGCTTTTGTTCTGGTATCTGGGCCAGTGCGGTTTTGCCTTCAAAAAAGAAAAAACAGTGTACATTGATCCGGTACTGAATGATATTACGGATGAAAAAGGAAACAGCAGACGCCATTATCCCGCCCCTTTTGAACCGAAAGAAGTGAGGGCAGACTATGTGCTCTGCACCCACGGGCATGACGACCATCTGGCTTTGGAGACTGTTATGGGCATTGCCGGGGCGGATTTGGGTACCAAATTTATTGTGCCGGGAGAGGGCGCAGAGATTCTGAAAAATGCGGGAATGGAGGAAGAGAGAATCATTGAAGCTTCTGCAGGCAAAACGATTGCCCTGCCGGGACTTACGGTATTCCCCATTGCGGCCGCCCACCCGGAGTATCGCAAAACCGCCCGGGGAGGAGATACTGCCCTTTGCTACGAAATGACCATGGGAAATATCCGCCTGCTTCACATGGGCGATACCTACTTAAGAGAACAGCTTCTTGAAGATTTGCAGAAGCGGGAGAGCCCGGACTTATTTATTTCCCCCATCAACGGCACGGATTATTTCCGCACGGCAGGGGGATGTATCGGAAACCTGAGCGCCATAGAGACAGCCAGGCTCGCAGTCATGCTGAAAGCGGATATGACCATCCCGGATCATTATGATATGATGCAGGGCAATACGGTGGATCCGCTGGATTTTGTACGGATTCTCAGGGAGCTTGACAGTGCTGCAAAGTGGCACCTGCCGGCGCTGGGAGAATGCGTGACCTATAGAAAGAAACGATAATAAACAAATGACTTGACGCTAACGCATTCGCTGTCTGGCGGATTCAATCACCGCGCCTTTGATGGAGGACTTCAGGGCCAGGGTCAGGTAAGCGGTCATTTCCTTCCTGGTGTGGATGCTTCTGTCAAGGAACCAGTCCAGGAGGATGCCTGAAAGGGCGTCGATATAAAAGTCGCACAAAAACTGCCTGTAGCTTGGGGCAAGCGGCAAAGGGGCTTCTTTTTCCGCGTCTTCAATGAGAAGGCCGATATACGTTTTAAAATCCTCAGAGAAGAATTTCTTCATTCCCTCCCTTCCCACAGAGTCATAGACGCAGTTGAGAATATGGCTGTTGGCGTCCACATAATCGATGACAAAGCTGATGACTTCGTCATAATCCTCGGGCATCTGAAATTGCTTCACCACCGTCAATGCTTCCTGCTCCAGCATCCAGTGGAGCAGGCCATAAATGTCCTCGAAATGGTAATAAAAGGTCTTGCGGTTCAGATTACAGTCAGCGCAGATTTCGCTGACCGTAATCTGGGAAAGGGGCTTTTGTTCCATAAATTTCTTGAGTGAGCTGCTCATAGCCTGACGGGTATGGCGGCTCATTTCTTCATGGGTCATAAGAGGTATCTCCTTTTAAAGGCGCTTTTTTCTCCGGTGTCTGATCAATATTCCCATTACCGCAAGTAAGAGAGCTCCCAGGGCGGCTGCCAGGGCAATCCGGACGGGCGTCAGGGAAGAAGGGGAGTCATTGCAGGCAAAGATAATGTCTGATTCTTCCGAGGAAAAGACCAGATAGCTGCCGTCCCGTTCTGTCTGGACGCTGCGCCAGGTAGCATCCTTATAAAGTAATATTTCCGGGCGTTTTATGGTTTCCGGAACCAGATAGCGGAAGGTAAAGGGGCCGGAGCCGGAACTGTCTAAGGAGGTCCTCCAGCATTCGACTGTCTCATCCGTCCCTTCGGGCAGAATATCAGCGGGAGAAAGCGTCAGGGAATCTTCTGACGAAAACTGCCCTTCTATCAGAAGGATGGGGCGCTTACCGTTTTTCTGCTCACTTTCCAAAGCGGTGATATATTCTGTGTAAATGGCGTTTATCGTGCGGTCAAAGGTAATGGAGTCGTAGTCAAAGCTCTCCCATTCTCCCATGCACCCATCCTTTTGGGGAAGAGAGGGAAGCTGGTCGGGATGGAAAGACTCTCCATATTCTAATGTTACCACAGAAACAGTCTGGCCATCTGCCACAAAGGTCAGGAAAATATTCCGGAACATTTCCGGCAGTCCGGGCAGAGCCATGAAATCCTCATAGGAAAGAGGCTGCGCCAGGCCGCCGTAGCTGACCCCGTCCACCCCGGCAGGACAGCCCTCCACGAAGAAATTGTTCTCCAGAGAGGACAGAGCTTTAGCCCTGCCGGCAATAGAGCCTGAAAAGCTTTCCTGCTCCGGGATATTTACCATACTGTAACAGTCGGAAATTGTGGAGCCGTAGCCTGCGATGCCGCCGATCTGTTCCGTTCCGGAGAGCGTACACTTGGCATAGCAGGAGCGGATAACGGCAGTGCTGTAGCCTGCGATGCCGCCTGTCATACTGCCTTCGCTGGCCACATTTCCGTTTTCGGTACATTCCAGAATCACTCCCATGGTCATTTCCCCGGCAATGCCGCCGGTACAGTCTTTCTTTCCCTCAACAATACCGGAATTTTCACACTGGCGGATCACCATCCGCTCTTTATATCGGAAATTCAGGGAAATATTGACATCCAAATCCAGCTCGTTTTCCGGATCCAGATTATTTTCCCTGGAAAGGGAGCCTGCGATACCGCCTGTGTTCAGATCCCCTTCTATTTTTCCGCGATTCATGCAATTCATCACCTTGCCGGTAATGTCCCCGGGCTGGTCTTCATCGGAGACGTCCTCCATAAGTTCGTCCGGATCCGGCGTCTCATATTCCGTGATAATATTGGTGATCACATGAACCTCGTCTACGATCGCCTGAAAATCTTCCAGAAGCACCTGATTCTCCTCATTTATCATGGAATTCAAAATCCGCATGTCTGAGGTGATGGCAGAAAAACTGCTGCTTAAGGAATTCCGGGCGGAGGCAAGACGGAAGCTGGCAAGGGACGCCTGCTCCCCGATCATATCCTGCACGCTCTGAATCACCCGGGATGCATCCTGGTACAGATTATTCTGGACTTCGTTTAAGTCATCCTCAATTTTATCCCGGTCAATGCTGTCCATGACGTCATCCAGAGTGATTCCGGCAGTGGGAAAAGGCCACTGGGTGGGCCATTCCGCGGGCCAGCCTGCAGCAAAGGGATTGTTGGAGGGGGATGGCGACGGCGTTTCGGAGGGAACCGGAGTGGCGGACGCATCCGGATTGGCATCCGGAACGGCATCCGTCTCCTGGGGCGTAGCCGGGTTGTTATCAGTGGTATCATCATTATCAGTATCAGCAGTATTATCTTTAATGAGATCAAGCTGCTGCGGCTGTAAGAGAGTCTGTCTCTGTGAATAAACCACCTCAGGAACATAGGCGTTTTCTTCTGCGGAGACAGAAGCAGCGCTTCCGGAAGGCGCAGGTGTTGCTGTAGACGCCGGACTTTGCGAAGGCGTCGGTGAAGACGGTGACGGCGAAAGAGACGGCGTTGGTGAAAGGGACGGCTCCGGCGAAAACGATGGCGATGGCGAAAGCGATGGCGATGGCGAAAATGATGGCCATGGCGAGAAGGACGGCCACGGGGAAGGAGAAAAGGAGGGGCGTGGAAGCTCATCCAGAAAGTCCAGCGACAAAGGGCTGGGGGAAGGCAGGAGCGTCAAATCCGTGATGGCGGCAAAATCATCCAGATGACTTCCGGTATCGGAGAGAATCTGGTCAACAGCCTGCTGTGCGCCGTCCACGGAATTCAGCAGCTGGTCAATCTGTCCCGTGAGTCTTTCGGAGGTGCCGGAGGCATCGGAATTCAGCCGGGTGAGCAGGCCGTGAAGCTTTTCAAATTCAGTGTCCAGTTTCTGCAGGGTATCTTCCAGATATTCCAGCTCGCTGCTGGGCTCCATCTGGCCCGCAATGCCGCCGATATCTTTCCTTCCGTACAGATGGCCGGAGTTGACGCAGCCTTCAATATAGCCGGTCTGGCTTCCTGCGATACCGCCGATATTGTACCCCACATGCGGATATCCCACCGTCCCTTCATTGGTGCAGGCTTTGATGATGCCGGGGTTGCTGCCTGCAATGCCGCCGATATCCGTGACGGAGGCTGCGTTCTCAGTGGTGAGTAAATCGGTAATTGTGGTATCGGTATTTATTTCCGATAAATCGATGCTGTTGTGGTCGGCAGTGGTGTTGATAAGGCTGAGATTCGTACAGTTTATGATACAGCCCTCATTGCCGCCCGCAATTCCGCCCGTCAGGTGCCGGCCGCTGATCATGCCGTTTGCGCTGCAGCCGGAAATGACGCCTGTGAGCTCATTGGTTCCTGCAATCCCGCCCACACGGTCACCTCCGGTGATATTTCCGGAAACATGACAATCGGAGAGATAACCGGCATTGGATCCGGCCAGCATGGCAAGGCCTGAGTGGGAGCGCCCGGCCTGAGCGATTCCCGATATGGTCAGCTGGTAAATCTGCCCGCTTTCCTGGACGTAACGGAAAAGACCGATATCATTGCTTCCTCCTTCCAGGCTGATTCCGCTGATGGTGTGACCCTGTCCCAAAAGACATCCGCCGAAGGTGGGAATGGGGGAAAAATCTGTTTCGCTTAAATCCAGATCCTGATCCAGTACAAAAACCTTATTTTGCGACCAGGTATCCAGGGTACAGCTCTCTGCAAAGGAAAGAAAGTCTGCTGCGCTTGAAATATGTATGGCTTCTGTCCCGGATAAAAGCGCGTTCAAAGCGTCCACGGAAGAAGCTTCGGATGTATTCTCCGCATTTCCGGTATTTTCCGGATTTTCCGGCAGGGGCCGGGACAGTGTCCCGGCGGATGCGGATCCGGAGAAAATGCCGGATAAAAGCAGTGAAAACCCAAGGGAGAGGGAAAGTGTTCTGTAAAAAGTATTTTTCCTGTTTTTCTTATTCATGGCTGTCCTCCGTCTCGCTTTTGTCAGTGAGCTTTTTCAAATCATCCGCGGGGGAGATGTTTTCCTCATCCCCAAAGTCCGGGTGCTCCAGGGGCTCAGCCTTGCCGGAGATGATAAGAGCCTCCATCTCTCCCCGTATGATACCGTAAAAAGTACCCTCAACCATACCGTTTACCGTTCCGCGGATATGGCCCTGTACACGGGTGATTCCGGAGAAGGATTTGGGCGCGAGATTAATTTTGTTCAGCTCAAAGCTGGTGCGTTCAATAATCTGATCGCCAAGCACCAGTATCTGGGGAAGCACACCAAGCACCAAAACGATAGAGATAATGGTACCTCTGCTCAAACAGACCCCGATAGCGGAAACAATGGGGTTGGTGGACATTTGCCCGATTAATGCCGCGGCGGAAGCCAAAATGGAGCCGGAGGTGAAAATCGTGGGAAATGCCTGGTTCAGGGCTTCTATGATGGCCTGCTTCGGATGCAGCTCCCGCTTGAGTTCCTTGTAATGGCTGGAGATTACAATGGCATAGTCGATATTTGCCCCCATCTGGATGGCGTTTACAATCAGATAGCTCAGGAAGAAAAGCGGGTCATTCTGCAGGTAGGGGAAGGAAAAATTGATCCAGATACTTCCCTGTATGACCACGATAAGCAGCACCGGAAGCCCTGCGGAATTAAAGGTAAACAAAAGGATAATGATGACAAACAGGGCCGAGAGGATGCTGATCAGCAGATTATCCTGGCTGAAAGAGGAAGACAGGTCATAATCGCTGGTGGAGTTGCCTACCACATACACATTTTTCCCACTGTAAAAACGCCCGGCTTCCCGGTGGATCACCTGCAGAAAGTCAAAGGTTTCCTGACTCTCCTCGGGAAGGTTCAAATAGACCACAAGGCGGGAATAGCGGTCGGTTTTAAGCTGAAGCCTGGCCTTTTCAAGCTGGTCGAAAAGGTCATCCAGGGTCTCCTGGATTTCCCCTTCCAGCGTGATATTGCCTGCTTCCATCTGTTCCTTTAAAAATAAGAACATATCAAAGAGCGGAACCTGATAGTTATTCAGTCCGTTTAAGATTTGGCCGTACTGGCTGTCATTCACCGCATAGGCGGAGTACAGCAGGTTAGCCAGCTCATATTCGATGCCTGCCAGTTCGGAAAACTCTCTGGGATTTAAGGCGTCTGTGAGCACATAGCCGTCCATGGCTTCAATATTGGCAAGCCCCATGGCGGATTTAACCTCCGGATAACTTTCCAGAGCGTGAAGGATGGCGCCCTCTGACTCATAGCTGCCGGAGGGGACAATCACGGCCACCATATTGGAGGCGCCGAAGGTATTTTTTATCTTCTGGTAAGAAATCTGACTTTCGCTCTGCTTGGCGGTGGTCAGGTCGGTGGAGCTGTAGCAGTAAGGGCATTTATTGGCCCAGATGGCGGTTACGGCTACCACGCCGATAAAGAGAAAAGGAACAATAAAGCGTGTCATCACATCAAACTTCCCGATGAGCGTGATGGAGGGAAGGAGCTTGCGGTGTTTCGTCCTGTCGATGAGCTTGCTGAAGAGCATCAGCAGGCCCGGCATCAGTGTAAAGACCGACAAAAGGCTCAGCAGAATGGCCTTGATCAGCACCATGGACAAGTCCATACCGATTCGGAAATGCATAAACGCCAGCGCGGCAAGACCGGATATGGTGGTGAGGGAGGAGGAGGAAATTTCCGGGATTGCCTTGGAAAGAGCGGCAATACAGGCCTCCCGTGCCTCCATGGTTTCATGCTCATCGCTGAATCTGTGGCAGAGGATAATAGCGTAGTCGATGGCAAGGGCAAGCTGCAGGACTACGGTTACGGAGTTAGAGACAAAGGAGATTGTTCCGCACAGAAAGTTGGTTCCCATATTCAGAAGGGCCGCCGTCCCGAAGGTGGCAATCAGCACAGGCACCTCCGCATAGGAACGGGAGGTCAGGGTGAGAACCAGCACGATGATAATGGCGGCGATCATGACCACCACCTGCATTTCCTGCTGCAGTTCCGCCGCAGTGTCAGCGCCTACCTCTGAGTTTATGTAAGTATCATAACCGCCAAGAAGCTCTCTGATCTCTTCCATGGCGGCAACGCTCACATCGTCGGTGGCGGTTCCGTCGAAGGTGATATCATAGAGGGCGGAGGTGTTTTTGTAGTGATCTTCGGTGTTGTCAAATTCTGCACCGGAGACGCCATCCACAGCCTCTATGGCTTCTTTCAGTTCCTCTCCTTTTTGACAGGAAATGTTGGATACCATGACTCTGGCAGAACCGTAGGTGACGAATTCATCGTTCATTAAGGTAAGTCCCTGACGGGTTTCCGTTTCCTCCGGGAGATAGGTGGTGATGTCATTTTCCACATTGACCCAGCCGGTGGAGAAAACACAGAAGACTAAAGCAAAAATGTAAAGAAGGAAAAACAGGTTTCTTTTGTCTACGATAAAAGTGGCCAGCTTTTCCATGGGAGATGTCCCGCTTTCTTTCATTCAGATCAATCCTTTCACAACCATCATTTTTCATCCAAATTATAAAAATACAGGCCGGGAATAACAATACCCAAAACGGGACATTTGTCCGGTAAATGTTTGCGGGCAGACTGTGTTGCAATTAAATGTCGAAAGCGTTATAATAAGGCGTATCGAAAAGAACTTTAAAGGGGATAATCGGGATGCTGCCGGAAGCGTTTTTGACCAGAATGAAACAGATGCTGAAAGAAGAGTATGAGCCCTTCCTTGCGAGCTGTCAAAAACCGGAAACCTTATCTCTCAGAGTAAATTTGCTGAAAGGAAGCGCTCAGAAACTGGCAGAGCAGACGGACTTTTTGCTGGAGGAGGTTCCCTGGGCGAAGGGCGGTTTCTATTACCGGGATGATGCCCGTCCGGGAAAGCACCCATACCATGAAGCGGGAGCGTATTACATTCAGGAAGCAAGCGCTATGGCGCCGGCGGCGGCCTTAGGCGCCTGTCCGGGAGAGAAGGTGCTGGATTTATGTGCTGCCCCTGGCGGGAAAAGCACACAGATTGCATCCTCCATGAAGGGGGAGGGGCTTTTAGTCTGCAACGAGATTCATCCGGCGAGAGCCAGAATCCTTTCAGAAAATATAGAGAGAATGGGAATCAGAAACAGCCTTGTGGTGAGCCATGATCCGGCAGTGCTCTCAGAGCGTTTCCCGGAATTTTTTGACCGGGTACTGGTGGATGCTCCCTGCTCCGGAGAGGGAATGTTCCGCAGGAGCCAGGAGGCACAGCGAGAATGGAGCCCGGAAACGGTTAAGGGCTGTGCCAGGAGGCAGGCAGATATTTTAGACCAGGCGGCTTTGATGGTCAGAAAGGGTGGGAGGCTGGTCTATTCCACCTGTACTTTTTCAAAGGAAGAAAATGAGGAAACTGTTTTTGCCTTTCTTAAGCGCCACCCGGAATTTGAGCCTGAAACAGCGCTGCCCTGTTTTGTGACATCTGAGGATGAGCATCTATACAGGATAGAGGGAGAGGGGTATCTTCCGGGAAGTATGCGGTTTCTGCCCCATAGGGTGAAGGGGGAAGGACATTTCCTCTCATGCCTGCACAAAAAAGAAGATTATAGGGAAGCCTCTATTTTACAGAAAGAAGATACTTACATAAAAAAAGGCACAGCTTTCTGTGAAATGGAAAAGGGAATTCGTGAGCGGGAATACAAAAGTTTTAGCGAATTTCAAAAGGAGTATTTAAAGGCTGCACTCAAAGGCAGTTGTATAAAATTTGGCGAACAGCTCTATCTTTTGCCGGAAGGAACTCCACCTCTGAAAGGATTGAAGGTTCTAAGACCGGGACTGCATCTGGGCACTGTCAGGAAGGAACGTTTTGAACCGTCCCACGCGCTGGCACTTTACTTAGAACCCCGGGAAGTCTTACACCAATATGAACTTTCCCTTGAGGAAGCAGAACGGTATCTGAGAGGGGAAACTTTCTCCGCAGAGGGGGAAAAAGGGTGGTATCTGATCACTGTGGGAGGTTACAGCCTGGGGTGGGGGAAGCTCTCCGGCGGGATTATGAAGAACCACTATCCGAAAGGACTTAGAAAATAACGGATGCCAGGCTTTGCCAAGCATCCTTATGTTAATAAAAAGACAGGAGAGTTGAATTATGACGGACGAGAATAAGAAAATGTTGCTGGAGGCTGGAATTGATTTTGACGGGATTGCCGCAAGAATTCCTTTAAAAGAGGATTTCCTTTTAAGAATGCTGGGAAAATATCCGGGGGAAACCTGTTTTGCCGATCTTGAAAAGGCGATGGAAGCGAAGGATTACGATGAGGCTTTCCGTCATGCCCACAATTTAAAGGGTGTAACCGGAAATCTGGAAATGAAAAAGCTTCATCAGGTAACCACCGATCTGGTGGAGAAGCTTCGCGCTCATAACTATGAGGGTGTGGATGAGGATTTTGCACAAATCAAAGAAGCACATGAGAAGGCCGTGGAAGCCATAGGCCGGCTGGGCTAGAGAAAGCCTTGGAAATGGGGAATTCAATGAAAAAGAGGTTTTGCGGATTTCTATGCGGAGCCGCTGCCATGCTGCTGCTTGGCGGATGCGGAATGAATGGAAAGAGCGATAATATCAGCGCGGGGATGGAGTCAATAGCCGCTCAGGAATATGATAATGCTCTTTTCAGTTTTGCCGCCGCAAGGGAGGCGGGGGAAGATTTGCGCCGCATCAACCGGGGAGAGGGAATTGCTTATCTGGGGAAAACCATGTATGCCGAAGCGGCCCAGGCCTTTGAGACGGCGCTTGCTTACAGTGACGGCAGGGTAAACAGTATGGATTATGATATTAATTACTACCTTGCCACAGCTTACTACAAGCTGGGAGAGACGCAGAAAGCGATTGACGTTTACAATGCAATCCTTGCCCTGAAGGAGGGAGAGCGGGATGCCTGGTATCTGCGGGGAGCAATCTGGGCGGAGCAGGGAAATTTAGAGCAGGCAACGGCAGATTTTGATCAGGCAATCTCCCTGGATAAGTCGGATTACGACCGGCTGATCGATATTTACTGCGTTCTTGCACAGCATGGCTATAAAGATACCGGCCTTGCTTACCTGCAGAGCGCCATGGATGCGGGTACCAAAGATATGACCAACTATGAAAAGGGGCGTATCTGCTATTATCTTGAGGACTATGAGAACGCCCGCAATTATCTGGAAAAGGCCCGGGATGAGGGAGGCTATGAAGCCATTCTTTTTCTGGGAAGAACCTATGAAACCCTGGGGGATAATAACTACGCCATCAGTGTCTACAGCACTTATCTGGAAAGTGAAGGCCCCAATGCCCAGGTGCTGAATCAGCTTGGGCTTTGCAGGATGCAGACAGGAGACTACCAGGGAGCCCTGACTGCCTTTCAGACGGCTAAGAACATAGAGGACAACGGGATGATGCAGGTGCTTCGGATGAATGAGATTGTCGCCTATGAGAGACTTCATGATTTCCAGCAGGCAGCTTCCCTGATGAGCAGTTATTTGAGCAGCTATCCCGATGACCAGGCAGCCCAGAGGGAATATGAGTTTTTGCAGACAAGATAAACAGCTTTGGATGGGATGAGGAAAGTGCGGCAGGCATATTGCAAACAACGCAGAAACGGAGAAAAGAATGATTAATCAGTTAATTTCTAAAATAAAAAGGACAGGCGCGCCCATCGTAGTGGGGCTTGACCCTATGATGAAGTTTGTGCCGGAGCATATTCAGCAGAAGGCTTTTGCGGAGTATGGGGAAACCTTAGAGGGCGCTGCACAAGCGATCTGGCAGTATAATAAGGAGATCGTGGATCATATTTATGATATTGTTCCGGCCGTGAAGCCACAGATTGCCATGTACGAGCAGTTTGGAATTCCGGGACTAATGGCCTTTAAGAAGACGATAGATTACTGTAAGGAAAAGGGCCTTATGGTGATCGGGGACATAAAGAGGGGCGATATCGGTTCCACCTCCGAAGCCTATGCGGTGGGACATTTGGGTAAGGTTCAGGTGGGAAGCAAAAGTTTTTACGGCTTTGACGAGGATTTCGCCACGGTGAATCCCTACCTTGGTTCTGACGGTGTGAAGCCTTTTCTCAAGGTTTGTCAGGAGGAAAAGAAAGGAATTTTTGTCCTGGTGAAGACCTCCAATCCCAGCAGCGGGGAGCTGCAGGATCGGCTTATAGCCGATGCGGGAAACAGGCCGCTCTATGAAGTGGTGGGAGAGCAGGTGAATGAATGGGCCGCGGGACTTATGGGAGAGAGCTACAGCTATGTGGGAGCAGTGGTGGGAGCCACCTACCCGGAAATGGGTAAGACTCTCCGTAAAATCATGCCAAAGAGCTATATTCTCGTGCCCGGGTATGGCGCCCAGGGCGGAAAAGGAAAGGATCTGGTGCATTTCTTCAATGAAGACGGCCTTGGCGCTGTTGTCAATTCCTCCCGTGGAATCATTGCCGCTTACCAGCAGGAAAAGTATGCTTCCCTTGGGCCGGAAGGCTTTGGAGAGGCCGCCCGTGCTGCTGCGGAGGATATGAGAGAGGATATCAGACAGGCATTAGAGAGTAGGTAGGGGATGCAATATTTTGTAATATCATTTCAAATCATTTTTCCAATCTTGTTTTTTATGGCAGTGGGAGTTGTGATCAGACAGACAAAGCTCCTTGGGGAGGAGGCCTTTGGCCAGATCAACAGGCTGGTGTTTCGGGTATTTCTCCCCATCAAGCTGTTTCTGGAGATTTACCGGTCGGATTTTGGCAGTGTGTTCCAGCCAAAGTTGCTTCTGTACGGCCTTTTGTCCGTAGCGGTGATTTATGCCCTGGCGTGGGTAAGCGTCGGACACTTCGTGAAGGACAGAAAAGATGCGCCCACCCTGATTCAGATGATCTACCGGAGCAATTATGTGCTGTTCGGTCTTTCCATTGCGGAAAACATGTATCCCGGCGAGAATTTGAGCGTCATCTCCGTGATGGCGGCATTTGTGGTGCCTTTGTTTAATATTCTCGCGGTGATTCTCTTTGAGGTATACCGGGGCGGCGAAAAGCTTTCCATTCCCCATCTTTTAAAGGGGATCGCCAGGAATTCCCTGGTAATCGGAAGCGTGCTCGGACTGCTGGTGAAAGCCGTCGGCATAGAGCTTCCGGCGCTTCTGCAAAAGCCCCTGACAGATCTGGGAGCGATTGCAACACCACTGGCTATTGTGTGCGTGGGAGCCACACTGACCTTTGATGCCCTGAAAAAGTACAAAAAATATCTGGTCTGGTCAACCATGGGGCGTCTGGTGATCGTGCCGGGACTCTTTCTCGGGCTGTCCGTGGCTCTTGGATTTCGGGGAATCGAGCTGGCAGGACTTTTTCTGATCTATGCCTCTCCGGTGGCCAGCTCCTCCTACCCTATGGCGAAGGAGCTGGACGGAAACGGAGAGCTGGCGGGGCTTGGAGTTGCCACCAGCAATGTGGCCTGTCTGCTCACCATGTTTTTGTGGATTACGTTTCTTAAATATTTTTCTCTTTGTTAGACCTGTTGCCTTATCAATCTTCTTTTGCAAACAGGGCGTTAATCGCTCTATGGTGTTGGTCTGAATGTTGTCGCTCATGTTCCTCCTTTGGGGCGCAAAAAAGACGCATGGTTTACAATTTACTGTCCATGCGCCTTTACGCTGTTATTTTGATATTAAATTATTTCTCCGATTATGCTAACTGCATAACCTCGGCTTCTATTTCCTTTATATCATCTTCAAGCAATTCTGGAAAATAAATGCTTACTTCATCTATCGTGATTTTCCCATCTCTCAACATCAATACAGCCTTTTCTCTCGCTAAATCATACCTTTCACTTTTGATAAACGACTTCATTATCTGTTCATCATCAAACAAACTCATCATAATCGTTACAACCTCCTTTTCCCTGTCAAGCAGATATTCCCTTAAAATATTTGCTTCTATGAGAATCATTAGTTTGTTACTGACAATAAAACCTAAGTCGTTATACAAATTATCAGTCAGCACATTTTCTATCGTTACATCAGTCAATGAATCCTCTGTCGCCATAGTGTCCTCTGGGTGGAGTGTTTTATACAGCTTTAACAAATAACTCTTATTTTGAAAAAGGTCAAGGAATACACTGTTTTTAGCGGTGCGCTTTGCCATGACCTCCTGTGCCTGCTTTGGTTCGTCCTGCACCTTATCACCTCGGTTTCTTATAATCTGTGACAGGATATGTGATATAGCACTCCTGCTATACTTCAATTATACAAAAAAACGCCCCTATTTACAATAAAATTCACATTAAATTTCTTCCTCCCTCCGTTTAGTCCTGCTCTGTTGTCTGTTATGCTGTCGGCGGTATGGCATTTCCATTGTTTCCTGTTCCGCTTGTCTACTTTCTGCTGACCTGTCTTTTTATCAATCACTGGTATCTTTTCGCCGTTCTCATCAAGGTCATAAATCTTCTTTTGTTTCGCTCCCCATTCCCCGTTTTCAGTGAGAGGGCGCATAGTGAGTAAAACATGGATATGAAGATTGCGCTGTCCTTTATCGTTCTCGCTGTCATGGATTGTCCAGTCAGCGCACATACCTTTATCAACAAAATTCCTCTGAACGTAATCCCTTACAACTTCTTCTGCAAGTTCGTAACTCCATTCGTTGGGGAGTGACGCTTTTAACATTCTCGCAAGCTGTGATTTCTGCCCTTTCTCTGACAGTTCAACAGCGTTCCATAAAGTGGCTCGGTCTGCATACTCTTTGGGCGCATTGGGTGGGAGAGCGATTTCACTATGTACTAAATCTTCATGGTATTTCGGGCGGTAGGTCTGCCCGTCATATTCGCTCACAAGAACGCTCCTGCTGATGTAGGACGCTTTTTCAACTGCCGACTGCCCTTTGCTCCGCTTGACTATGGAGAAACGTGTGCTTGCCTGTTTCGTGACATTACCCATACGCAACACCTACATTCTGCCGATAGGGCAGTGGGGCGCACTCATAGACTTTGTGGGCATATAAAGGCTGTTCTTTACCCTTTATATGAACGCAAAGTTCACTGAAGGGTAGCAGGCGCAGCCTGCGAAGGGGAATTGTCGTTTCCACTTTTGGCTGTCGCAAGACAGACAACGCCCTCCGCAGGAGTCCATGCAAGTGAAACTTGCTCCCCGAAGGGCGCACCCCGTAAACGGGGTGAATACGTTACCTCGGCTTTCCGTTTCTTCTCGTTCTGCTTTTTCTTTTCATTGGCTACACGCTGTTTCGCCTGTTGCAATGCCTGTAATGCCTTTTCTAAATTTTTGCTTGCGTCATTCCTGCTCTCAATCATCTTGATACCTCGTTCTTTCTGTGCTGTACTGATAGTTTTTGAAAATAAAAAAGGTAGCTGATTGTCTGTTAAGATAATCACTACCTAAAGGTAAACAATATTCAGTTCTTTATATCTCTCCGGCAGCTATAATATTAAATGACGAATTATTGGAGTTCTATAAGTTTTTCTGCTATAAGAACTTTATTTTTGTCGATTAACCTTATAGCGTTGCTGTTTACGTTGCAATTTTTTTGATATATTATTTGTTGTTTTTTCTTTCTCTTTCATAGTTTTCTTTCTTTTCTCCGCAACAAAGACATAATACCCATTAATTTCATAAATCTTAACGCCGCCAAAAACAGAAGTCAATTTATTTTTATACCAGTCAAGTCTTTTTGTAACCATAACCAGCTTCCCGCCCAAAATTAATTTTTTAAATCCAACCTCTATAAAATGCTTTGGACCAGAAAAGTCTGCATGATATGGTGGATTGGACAATATAAGTGTAAAATTAGTTTCTTCTATATCCTTATAACCATCGCTCAATCTAATTCTAATATTGGGCACATTATTAAGATTTAAATTTTTATTAGTACATTCTATTGCTTGTTCAGAAACATCACACATTATGACATTTTCTTCACCTATAAGTTTACCTGCCAGTATGCCTGCAACACCGTATCCACATCCCAAATCTAACACTTTATCATGCGGCAAAAAATCAACGACAGATAACATAGCTAATGTGCCAGTGTCAATCGAATTGGGCGAAAAAACTGAAGGTACAGTCTCAAATACCATGTCAACATCTTTAATCCTTGCAGAAATCATTACTTACCTCCGCAAGTACCGCATAAATGCTATGCTGTGGCTCTTTTGTATTTGTTTTGATTAAGAAGTCTTTTATATTTTATAACTCCGGGCGCGGAACTTTGCTGCGTGCATCCTCCGGAGGCTCTAAGGCAGAGGATGGATAGTTTGGTTGTTAGCGATAAAAGCATCAAAATGTAAATTCTCACGACAAAAATTTACATTTTGATGCTTTTTTTCCGCTTTCTTTATGTTACCATAGAGGCAGAATATGCATATATGCAGGGAGAATGTCTGGGGAGAAAGTGATATATATGAAAACAAGAATTTTGGTCGTGGAGGATGACAGCTCCATTTCGGAGCTGATCTGTATGAATTTGGAAGCGGCAGGCTATGAGCCGCTTCCTTTTATGGATGGACTCTCTGCGGAACACTTTTTGAGAGAGGCCTGTTCAGATATGCCGGCACTTGCCCTGGTGGATGTGATGCTGCCGGGAAAGGATGGCTTTGAACTGATGGAGGATTTCCAGAAGGCCCGGATTCCGGTGATCTACCTGACGGCAAAGGATGATGTGCTCTCCAAGGTGCATGGCCTGAAAGCCGGGGCGGAGGATTATATTGTGAAACCTTTTGACGTGCTGGAGCTCCTGGTGCGCATGGAGAAGGTGCTCAAAAGGACAGGGCGGAGCCGGAAGATTATCCGGATACAGGACGTAACCATTGATCTTGCGGAGCACAGCGTGAGCAAGAACGGGGAGAGGGTTGCCCTAAAGCCCCTGGAGTATGAGCTTTTGGTTACGCTGGCGGGCAGCAGGAATGTGGCGTTTTCCAGAGAAGAGCTTTTAAACCGGATATGGGGAACGGATTATGTGGGAGAGACCCGGACGGTGGATGTACATATCGGACAGCTTCGCAAGAAGCTTGGATTTCACAAGGTAATACGGACAATTTCCAAAACAGGCTATCGGTTGGAGGATTTGGAGTAGATGAAGCTTTGGATTAAGCTGGCGCTTACCACGGTACTGGTGCTTCTTGCCGCCACTCTCTTAACCGGGGCGGCAGTGATTTATCAGTCTCTTATGTATAATCAGCAAAAAACCATGGAGAGCGGGAGGGAGCAGCTTTCCTCAACGGCCTATGCCCTTGCAAGGGAGCTGGAGAACGGCCCGCTTAAGGGGTACAGCGAGGTGACCAGAAATTCTTACATTAATTACACCATGAAAAAATTTGGGGCGTCAAAGTATATCCTGATTGAAAATGAAAAGGTTCTCTGTAATATGACGCCCTTTGAACTGGTAAATCCGTCAGACGAAAGGTGGCGTCAGGAGGGCGGCTACAGCATCATCCAAAAGAGCGGGGAGCAGTATATTCTGATCGGTGGTCAGGTGGTACCTGTTTCCGGTACGAATTCTTATATTCTTGTGCTGGTGGAGGATATTTCCGGTCTTTATAAGGACAGGAACAGACAGATGATTTTTGGCCTCTGGATTCTGGCGGATGCTTCCGCGCTTGCCATGCTGCTGATTTTTTTGCTGACAAGGAGAATCCTTAAGCCGCTTCGGGAACTGCAAAAGGCGGCTATGGACATCAGCGAGGGGATGCTTGGGCGAAGGGCCGATGTCCACACCCGGGATGAGATTGGGATTATGGCCAGGGCTTTTAACCGTATGGCGGAGAGGATTGAAAATCAGGTGACGGAGCTTTCCCGGGTATCCGAGCAGCGCAGGCAGATGCTGGGAAGCTTGACCCATGAGCTGAAAACGCCCATGACCTCCATCATCGGCTATTCCGACACACTGCTTCATGTAAATGTAAAAAAGGAACAGCAAACACGTGCTCTCTGGCATATCAAGGAGGAATGCAGCCGGCTGGAGCGGCTCAGCAGTAAGCTCATGAATCTGATGGGATTATATGAGAACGACAGTATTTCCATGGAGGAGGTTCCCATGGAAGAGCTTTTTACCCAGGCAGCGCAGATGGAGAAGTATCACCTGGAGCAGATGGGGATAACGCTGGAGGTTACCTGTTCCATGGGAAAAAGGCGGGTGGACAGGGATTTGTTTGAAAGCCTTTTGATCAACCTTATCGACAACGGTGCAAAGGCCAGTGAGGAAGGAGATAAGATTTTTCTGGAAGGGGAGGGAAACCGTATCACCGTGCGGGACAGAGGCTGCGGGATTCCTGAGGAAGAGATCAGCCGGGTGACAGAAGCATTTTACATGGTGGACAAGGCCCGGAGCCGTAAGGCGGGGGGCTGCGGGCTGGGGCTGGCGCTCTGCGTCATGATCGCTCAGCTTCACGGAGCCAGGCTGGAGATTGAGAGCAGGGTGGGAGAAGGGACGGCAGTTTCGGTTATTTTTCAGGAGTAATGCGCCGGAATGAAAGCTTTTGTGCGGATTTACAAAATTTTTACATTTTGCTGAATACCTTTTACAGGGAGTCGGGTTATGGTTTTATCACACCGCGGGGGGGGGACGAAAACAGATTCCGTAACAGTGAAGTCAAAGGTGGAACCGTTATCGGCTCCTTTCCCGGCGGGAGTAAGACATAACCGGAGGATAGGAAAGATGAAAAGGAAAAAAGCTGCAAGCCTGGGAGTGGTGATCTGCACCCTTTCCATGGCGCTTACAGGATGTCAGGACAGCGCCCGGACAGAGGAGGAGATCGTGGTTTTGAAGCAGGAGGAAGTGGAGGACCGGGAATCAGATGCCCTGCCGCAGGGCGGCGGAGACGAAGAGATAGGGCAGACAGGACAGGCCGGCGGGGAGAATGCCGGAGAGAACGCTGCGGCTGGCGCAATAGCGGAGCAGGTTCAGGCGCCGGAACACTATCGCTGGGAGAGCAGTGAGGAAATGGTCAGCGTGAAGGTGGATGCGCCCATTATCCTTCCCCAGGGAGAGGGCTTTAAGACCTGGCGGGTACAGAGCCGGGTGTTTACCCAGGAGGATTATGACAGGGTAAGCAAAGTGCTCCTTAATGGGGCCGGGCTCTGGAACCGGGATGAAAAGCTGATGGAGTCCTCCAACGGATTTACTGCGGCGGAAATCGAAGAGAGAATTGCCGCTCTTGAGGAAAGGAAAGCGGAATATGCCGCCCAGGGCTACGAGGGAACGGTGATGGACGGTTCAAAAGAGCAAAGCCTTGACGAGAGAATCGGGGAATGGGAGAAGCTTAAGGAAAATGCGCCTGATGATATCGCAGTCGTGGCGGTTCCGGCGGTAGTTTCCTATACGGAAAATACGGAGTATACGGAAGAAAATACGTTGTTTGGCACGGCAACCGTTGACGGCCGGGATTTTAATGTTTCCCTGGATAATAATCTGCGCGCTGACTGGAGATGGATTCAATTTGAGATTCGATCTGATGAAGCAAACAGTAATTTCATTAATGTTGCGGACGATGAGAGCGCAGCGGCGCAGGAGCTTCCAAAGGAAGAGATCAGAGGGATGGCGGGGGATGCCATGGCGGCCATGGGACTTACGGATTTTGCCGTGGCAGGAGAAGAAATTTTCAGTTCCTTCAGCGGGGATGAGCTATCGCTTTCCCGGACGGTCAGTGTGGATCAGGTGGGATATGGCATTTATTTTACAAGAGTTCTGGAGGGGATACCGGTGACCTACACCCATGCCATGGGGACAACCATGGAGGAGGATATGGATGTGTCATGGCCCTATGAAAGTATCTGTCTGATCTATACCAAAGAAGGCTTTGCCAATTTCCAGTGGATCGACCCTTACCAGATCGAGAAAGAATCCGACGAGTATGTGTTCCTGCTTCCGTGGTCGGAGATACAGGGGATATTCGAGGAAATGCTCGTCAAAAAATACAGGGATTATTTTGCGGACAGCAGGGATGTCAGTGTGAGTTTTGAAATCAATGAAGTGCGTCTTGGCTATATGCGCGTGACAGAGAAAGGAAATGTTACCGAGGGAGAGATGGTTCCGGTCTGGGACTTCCTTGGAAAAGAAACCATCAGCTATCCGGATGCATCAGAGCCCTATGTGATTGACGGCCCCTATGAAAGCTGGCTTACCATAAACGCCATGGACGGCACCATCATAGACAGGGAACTGGGGTATTAGGCAGACGGGAATAAAAACAGCTTTATGAGAGGAAACAGAGGATGAAGGAGAAAAAGGCGCTGTGCATCTGTGCGTCAGATTTGAAAAACGGAAAGAAAGAAGGAATATCCCGCCGGATTTGCCGGACATTGGAGGATAACCAGACAAAGAAAGGAATTTCTGCCAGAACTGTGGATTTGAGGGATTTTTCACTAAACCCCTGTAATGAGTGCGGCAGGTGCTTTCAGGAACAGCGCTGCGTGCAGGATGAGGATTTTAACCGGATCTACGATCAAATACTGGAAGCGGATTACCTTTTTTTTGTTTCCTCTCATCAAGCCCCTGTTCCCGCCAGATTGTGTATGCTCCTGGAAAAAATGGAGCGCCTTGCCGCCTTTCAAAGGCAAAAGGAAGCTTCCGGCAGGCCGGAGCTTTGGGGAAAGCTGGCAGGCATCATTTCCCACGCAGGAGGCGGGGAGAGGGAGCTTATGATCTGTAAGGCGATGGTCAATGACACAATTGCGGATGCGCTGGAGAGAGTGGGAGTAAAGGTGGTGCCCTTCAATTCCCGATGGAATACGGGAATTTCCCTTGCGGCAGCATATAAAGAGGCAGAGAAAGGGACTTTTCCCGTACTGGAATATGATTGGGAGCAGATCGCGGAGAAGACGGGGATGTATGTGGAGATTGTGGTACAGACCTCCCGAACGCTTTATGCGATTCTGTAACGGCTGACTTTACACTTATTACATTATTTGTTATTATTATATTGTAACAATCCATTCAATAACAGTTTCTATAAAGGTGGTGGTTGTGTGACAGGGAAAGAGATCGTTAATCTTATCAGGCAGCTTAGATTAAGCGGTATGAGCGATTCAAAAATACTTGACCTGATCGAGTACATTGAAACGCATGATCCCAAGGAACAGAAAGACGAAAAATAGGAAACTGACTCTTTACAGCTATGAGGAAACTTATAGCTGTATTTTTTTTCAATATGTGTTAAACTATCTTCCAGGATAAGAAGGAGGAATGCTATGCTGGAATTTAAGTATGACACGCAATTACTGATTGAGGGAGAGGATCTGGACGAGGATGCGATCTCCGAGTATTTCACCGAAAACTTTAAGGGAGACTGCCTTCTGGCAGTGGGGGATGAGGAGCTGATCAAAATCCATTTTCACACCAATGAACCATGGAAGGTGCTGGAATACTGTTCCACTCTGGGAGAAATCTATGATATCGTGGTGGAAGACATGGACAGGCAGTCCAGAGGACTGAAGGGTTAAAGGAGGAAAAAACGATGAAATTTTCAGAAATGCCGTACAAACGGCCGGATTTGGATGAATTGAAAAAGCAGATGGAGGAGCTGATTAAAGAGCTGGAAGAGGCGGGGAGCTTTGAAAAGGCAATGGAAACCTTCTTAAGGATGGAGACCCTGGAAAAGCATATTGAAACCCAGCACAGTCTTGCCCATATCAGGTATGATATTAATACGAAGGACGCCTTTTATGAGGAAGAGGTGAAGTTCTGGAACGGCGCCCTGCCACAGCTGCAGGAATATCAGCAGAAGTGGACAAAGGTTATGCTGGAGAGCGCTTTCAGGCCGGAATTTGAGAAGAAGTTCGGCAATGTGATGTTTTTAAATGCAGAGATCAGCTTAAAGACCTTTTCGCCGGATATTATCCCGGAGCTGCAGAAGGAAAATGATTTATGTCAGGAATATACGAAGCTCATTGCTTCCGCGCAGATTCCTTTTGAGGGAAAGACCTACACACTTTCCCAGCTGACTCCCTTTAAGACGGACTCTGACGATGCCCGCCGGCTGGCCGCATGGAAAGCGGAAGGGGCCTGGTACAAGGAACATCAGGATGAGCTGGACCGAATCTATGACGAGCTGGTAAAGCTCCGGGACGAGATGGGAAGAAAGCTTGGCTTTGACGGCTACACCCAGCTTGGCTACTACCGGATGGAGCGGAACTGCTACGATAAAAATGATGTGGAGAAATTCCGGGAAAGCGTGAGAAAATATCTGGTGCCGGTAGCCGGCGAGGTTTACAAAAAGCAGGCGGCAAGGCTCTCAAAAGAATATCCCATGAGTTTTGCGGATAACGCTCTGGCTTTCCGTTCCGGAAATGCCCGCCCGGCAGGGACACCGGACGATATCCTGATGCAGGGAAGAAAGTTTTATGATGAGCTTTCGCCTGAGACCGGCGAGTTTTTCCGCACGATGTTAGAGGGAGAGCTTCTGGATGTGCTTTCCACCGAGGGAAAAGCGGGGGGAGGCTACTGCACAAGTCTGCCGGACTATGAGGTTCCTTTTATCTTTGCCAACTTTAACGGAACTCAGCATGATGTGGAGGTAGTGACTCATGAAGCAGGTCATGCCTTTGCGGCGTGGCTGAACAGGGAGCGCGTGCCCCTTGCTACCGTATGGCCTTCTCTGGAGGCCTGTGAGGTTCACTCCATGTCCATGGAATTTTTTGCATGGCCCTGGGCGGACGGGTTTTTCGGAGCGGATACCAGGAAGTTCCGTTACACGCATTTGTCCGATGCCCTGACCTTTATCCCTTACGGAACCATGGTAGACCATTTCCAGCACATTGTGTATGAGAAACCTCAGATGACGCCGACGGAGCGTCACGGCGTATGGAAGGAGCTTTTAGGGACTTACATGCCCTGGATGCGTCTGGACGGGGATATTCCATTCTACGCAGAGGGAGAGGGCTGGCAGCGTCAGCACCACATTTACACCCGTCCTTTCTATTATATAGATTACTGTCTGGCGCAGACCGTATCCCTCCAGTTCTGGGCAAGGCTTCAGAAGGATCAGAAGGATGCCTGGAAGCATTATATGGCTTATACCAGACAGGGAGGAAGCGCGGTCTTTACGGAGCTTTTGAAGAATGCGGAGCTTACCAGTCCTTTTGAGGAGAGCTGCTTAAAAGAGGTGTGTACAGCGGCGAGAGCGTGGCTGGACGCCTATGATCTGACGGGAATCGAATAAGGACAGGAAACAGAGGTTAATAAAATGGCAGGACAGAAAAAATGGGGCAAAAACGGTTACCTGCAGGATTTTAAGGGGAATCGCGAGGATGGCTATGTCTACACGGGAGCTTACTGGCAGGCCGATGAGACTGCAAGAAAACGCCTTTTGGCAAAACTGTGGGCAGGGCAGCTTGCGGGGCTTGCGGCGGTCATCCTGCCCGGCCTTTTTACCACGGCAGGTCTTCAAAACACCTTTTATGTGATTCTGCCCTATGTAGTCTGGCTGATCTGTGATTTTTATCTCACTTACCTGCTGGCAGCTTTGACCTTTGCAGGCAGTCCCGTCCGTGATTATCTTTTTAAGCGCACGGTGATCCGTCTTCATCCCTGGGCGGTGGCCCCTCTGGCAGGCGCGCTTCTGACAGCGCTCGGCCTAATGGTTTTTTTGCTGAGAGGAGGGCAGGGGCAGGGGAGCGGAATATGCTTCGCCTGCTGCGCTTTGCAGGGAATGAGTTTTTTCCTTATAAAAAAGTGTGATGTAAAAGGGACGTGGATAAAAGTTCCATCAGAGGATAAACATTATGCCAAACCGTAAGAAAGAAGAGCCGTTCAGGCTCTTTTTTCGCTTTTTTCATTCCAAAATTGTCGAACCGGGAGAAAAAGGTATTGACAAACCATCCGCTGAATGTATATCATAATTATGTTGTGTGCGTATACAACATACAGTTGTATTTCAGACATCCACAATAAAAAGTTATTAAAATTCAGAAGGAGGTTTTATGAAAATGAAATCCGCAAAGAAACTTTTGGCTTTGCTGCTTGCCTTTGTGATGGTTCTTTCTCTGGCAGCCTGCGGCGGCGGATCCGGCGATAATGCTGCTCCGGATACCGGCGATGCGGCGGAGGAGAGCGGCGATGACAGCAATGCGGCAGATTCGGAGACAGCCGATGCTGACACCGAAGATGCATCAGGGGAGGAGACAGCAGCGCCTGCAAACGACACACTGGTGACTACCGTGGAGCAGGGACTGGAAGGGAAATTCTCTCCGTTCTTCGGCTTATCTGCCAATGATGTTACGATCTGGGAGGCAACACAGGCCTACACCATCGAGGTTGACCGCGTGAGCAACCCGATCATGACAGGTATTGAGGGCGAGACCCGTGAATACAACGGAACCGATTATACCTATTATACTGCTTCAGATATGGTGGTTACCGAGAATGAAGACGGTACGGTGTACTATGATATTACCATGCGTGATGACATTAAGTTTACGGATGGAACCACAGCGGACATTGATGATGTGATCTTCGCAATGTATGTTTATCTTGATCCTACTTACGATGGTAACTCTACTCTGTTCTCCACGGCAATTGAAGGTATTGAAGAGTACCGTTCCGGTATCGAGCCTCTTTACAGTCTGTTAATTGCAGCAGGAGAGGACAACACTGATTTTACTTACTGGGATGAAGCAACCCAGACCGCATTCTGGTCAGAGGGGCTTCCTGCGGCAGGGGACGCTTTTGCACAGTCCATTCTCGATTACTGTGTGAACAACGGCTATGCGGCAGCTACCGATCCGGTTGAGGCTATTGCTCCTAACTGGGGCTTCGACGGACTCCCCGAGGGCGCTACCGTTACCGATTTCTTCAATGCGATGCTGGAAGCTTATGATGGAGATTACAATACTCTTTCCGATACGGAAGCAGCAAGCGGAAGCATCTGGAGCTACATGGATCCCGTTTACCAGGTTGGTGTTGAGACCGGCGAGTCCGCTCCCAACGTTTCCGGTATCCAGCGTACAGGAGATTACTCCATGCGTATCGTAGCTTCCCAGGTTGACGCTACCATGATTTACCAGCTTGCGATTCCCATCACTCCCATGCACTACTATGGTGATGAGAGCCTTTATGACTATGACAACAACAGCTTTGGTTTTGTAAAAGGTGATCTTTCCGGCGTGAAGTCCAAGACCAGTACACCTATGGGAGCAGGGCCTTACATCTTTAAGGAATTCTCCAACGGCGTGGTTTACATGGATGCCAACCCTGATTACTTCAAGGGCGCACCGAAGATTCCTCACCTGAACTTTATGGAAGCGGCAGAGGCCGATAAGGTTACCGGTATCACTGCGGGAACCATGGATATCACAGACCCCAGCTACTCTACCGATGTGGCTTCTCAGGTTGCTGACATCAACGGAACAGAAGATCTGGAAGGCCCCGTGATCACTACCAGACTGATCGACTATCGCGGATATGGTTATGTAGGTCTTGCAGCCAACAATGTAAAGGTTGGAAACGACGGCTCTTCCGAAGAATCCCGCAACCTGCGTAAGGCTATCGCAACCGTGATCGCCGCTTACCGTGATGAGGGTATTGATTCCTACTATGGAAATACCGCATCTATCATTAACTATCCGATCTCCAATACTTCCTGGGCAGCGCCTCAGGTTACGGACGACGGTTACCAGGTAGCTTACTCCGTAGATGTAAACGGAGATCCTATTTATACGGAAGGAATGTCCACAGAAGAGAGATATGCGGCAGCACTTGAAGCGGCTCTTGGTTTCTTTGAGGCAGCCGGATTTACCGTTGAGGACGGCAAGGTGACCGCGGCTCCCGAGGGCGCTAAATTAGAGTATCAGGTGAACATCGGCGCAGGCGGCGCAGGCGACCATCCGACCTTCCTGATCCTTAAGAATGCAGGTGATGCTCTTGCTACCATCGGTATCACTCTCACCGTAAACGACCTGGCTAACTCCAGCGATCTGTATTCTTCCTACCAGACCGGCGTTGCTGAAATGTGGTGCGCGGCATGGCAGGCAGGTACTGACCCTGATATGTATCAGCTTTATCACTCACAGGGTTCTACCAACTACTATCAGATTTCTGATGAAGAACTGGATGAACTGATTGAGGCAGGACGTCTCTCCACTGACCAGACTTATCGTAAAGGTCTTTACAAGGCGGCGATGGAGATTATCATGGACTGGGGCGTTGAGCTTCCTGTTTACCAGAGATCTGAGTGTGTCATGATTTCTTCCGAGCGTGTGAAGACAGAGAGCCTTCCTACAGATATGACTCCTTACTGGGGATGGATGGCTGAGGTTCAGAATATTGAACTGAAATAATAAGGATTTTTCGTTCGACAGAATAATTCAATAGTACCAATTCGACCGAACCGGGAATCTGTGTGATATCCCCTGCTCCATGGGGGCAGGGGATATTTTTGACAACGGATGTCCGGCCTTGCCGGTCATTCGTTTACAATAAGCCGGCTCGCGAAGCGTGACGGCGTTTGTTGTTGCAGCATGACAGAGAGCTTCTCACCATGCTTCCCTTCAGGGAAGAGGAAGGGGGCGGCTGTCTGTTGCGTTGCATTTTCGCAGCAAGTATACTACATGGTATGATAAGGAGGGATTTTTTTGCGTAATTACATTATCAAGCGTATTTTGCTGTCCATCCTCATTTTGTTTAGCGTTACCTTTATTATTTACGCTATTCTGCGTTGTCTGCCTGCGTCCTATGTGGAAACTATGGCCATGCAGCTTTCGACAGCGCCGGGGGCAAAGCCCTATGATGAGTGGATTGCACAGTTGAATGCATCTTATGGTCTGGACAAGGGTATTCTTGCCGGATATCTGGTGTGGCTGGGAGATTTTGCTTCCGGAAACTTCGGCGATAGCTGGAAGTTCACAGTTCCTGTGATTGAGAAGTTTAACGATGTGATCTGGCTTTCTTTTGTGATGGGAGCCATCGCTTTTGTTCTGGAGCTGGTGATCGCCATTCCTTTGGGGATTATTGCCGCTACCAAACAGTATTCCAAAGCGGATTATGCCATCACTGCCGGGGCTCTTGTGGGGATTTCTCTTCCTACTTTCTTCTTCGCCACTTTGCTTAAGCTGGTTTTTGCGGTGAAGCTCCAGTGGTTTGACGTATCCGGTCTGGTGGGAAGAAATTATGCCCAATTGGATTCCTGGGGGCAATTTATGGATAAGGCCAGCCATCTGGTTCTCCCCATTACAACCTTAGTGATTGTTTCCATCGGTTCACTGATGCGTTATACCCGTACCAATATGCTTGAAGTGTTGAACGCAGATTATATAAGGACAGCCCGGGCCAAGGGACTCAGCGAGAGCAAAGTGGTTTATAAGCATGCTTTCCGCAATACCCTGATTCCGCTGGTGACGATTGTGGGCGGCTCGCTCCCCGGACTGTTTTCGGGCGCTTTGATTACGGAGACCATCTTCTCTATTCCCGGTATCGGTTTTACATCCTATCAGGCCATGGTCATCGGTGATATTCCTTTTTCCATGTTCTATATGACGTTTATGGCCGTACTGACCCTTGCAGGAAACCTGATAGCCGATATTTTGTATTCGGTGGTAGATCCCCGTGTGCGGATTGCGTAGAAAGGAGGTCTTGGAATGTCTGATAATAAAAATATCTATAAAACGGATGAAAATCAGGAAGAGCAGCTCTCCTTAAATGATGACCGCAGGGTGAAAACTCTTTCGCCGGGAGCACTGGTCATGAAGCGGTTTTTAAGAAACCGTCTTGCGGTGATCGGTCTTGCCATGTTGGCTGTTATGTTCATCTTTTCCTTTATCGGCGGGATGATCTCTCCCTACAGACAGGATGAACAGTTTTATACTTATACCTTCCTTGAAAAAGAGTATGTGGCGGTGACGAGAAATGAGGATTTCCGTTATGTGGCCGCGGAGGGGAAGGAATTTGGTTCTGCCGCACAGGCGCAGTTTTTGCTGGCCCAGATGACAGGAAAAGAAGAATTCTCCTATAAGGATGTTAATTATACGGTGGTTCAGGAGGGGACAGATTTTTATTCTCTTTCTTCCGATGGAGAGGTGATTGCCATTGCCTACAAGGATATTGTAAATGCCGAGGATGGGTTGGAAGAACCTTCCTTTGCCGTAAAGCACGGCGCTCTTGCCGCTTATTCCAATGGAAAGACGGGAGCCTTTGAGGCGGACGGAAAGGAATATGAACTGGACGATGCGGGAAATATTATAGAGGGAGGCCAGGTGATCGGCTACATCAGCCGTTTTGTGGTGCAGTCCAAAGAAAACGGAGTTGTCATTACCAGAGCCTTTAAGGAGCATCTGGAGGAAGCTCTGGATGAAAATGCGGAGGAATTTATTTATACGGGAGAAGACGGGGAAGAGCACAACTACACCATCGCTTATGACGCTTCCGCCAAAGTATGGTCTGTCATGCAGGAGACAGAAACCTACGTCTATAATCAGTATTCCCGGCCCTCTAAGGAACATCCTCTGGGAACGGATACCAACGGTATGGATATGCTGACCCGTCTTATGTACGGCGGCAGGGTTTCCCTGATCATAGGCTTCATTGTCGTGATCATAGAGACGGTACTGGGCGTTGTGTTGGGCGGAATTTCCGGGTATTTCGGCAAGTGGGTGGATAATCTGATCATGCGTATTGTGGATATTTTCTATTGTATTCCTTCCATGCCGCTGATCATCATTCTGGGCGCGGCCATGGATGGAATGAGAGTGGATCCCCAGATCAGAATGCTCTATTTGATGCTGATATTGGGTTTCCTTGGATGGCCCGGTATTGCCCGTCTGGTAAGGGGGCAGATACTTTCCCTGAGGGAGCAGGAATTTATGACGGCGGCGGAGGCCTGTGGTATCAGCGTGTCAAGGCGGATTTTCAAGCACCTGATTCCCAATGTTATCCCACAGCTTATCGTTACCTGTACCATGAGCCTGGGTTCCATCATCCTTACGGAATCCACACTTTCTTTCCTGGGGCTGGGTGTTAAATTTCCCTTTGCATCCTGGGGAAATATTATCAACGATGTAAATAATGCGTATGTGCTTACGAACTACTGGTTTATCTGGATCCCTGCCGGATTCTGTATTCTGATCTCCGTACTTGGCTTTAACTTTGTGGGAGACGGCCTTCGGGATGCCTTTGATCCCAGAATGAAGCGATAAGAAAGGAGAGGTGAACATGGCTAAGAATAAACCGGAAGGTTATCTTTCCGCGAAGGAATCCCGCCGGATTTCCAAAGAAAACAGGCGCATTACCAATCAGTTTGAGAAGGAGCGCAAGCGCAGGAACGTGCCGGAGTCCGAATATCTCACAACCATGCATGATCCGAATAATGCGGTGGAGTTTGACAATCTTCACACTTATTTCTTCACGGATGCGGGGACGGTTAAGTCTGTGGACGGGGTAAGCTTTGAGGTTCCCATCGGCAAGACGGTAGGAGTGGTGGGAGAGTCCGGATGCGGCAAGTCAGTGACCAGTCTTTCTCTGATGCAGCTTATCCAGCGTCCCCAGGGACAGATTGTGGAAGGCGAGATTCGCCTGAATTTAGGAAATAATAAGGCTTATAATATTGTAAAGACACCCAACGAAAAGATGAAGGATTTGCGGGGAAATTATGTCTCCATGATTTTTCAGGAGCCAATGACCAGCTTAAACCCTGTGTTCCGTATCGGGGAGCAGGTAGACGAGGTGATTGCCCTTCATGAGGAAAAATCAAAAGAGGAAATCAAGGCCAGAACCATCGAACTTCTTAAGATGGTGGGAATTGCCAACAGCGAGGGTGTCTATCAGATGTATCCCCACGAGCTTTCCGGGGGGATGCGTCAGAGGGTAATGATTGCCATGGCTCTTGCCTGCAGTCCCAAAATCATCATTGCAGATGAGCCTACTACGGCGCTGGATGTGACGATTCAGGCCCAGATCCTTGATCTTCTGCGGAATCTGAAGGATAAGATCAATTCTTCTATCATGCTGATCACCCATGACCTGGGAGTGATCGCGGAGATGGCTGATTATGTGGTAGTCATGTATGCCGGAAGAGTGGTGGAAAAGGGAACAGTGAGGGATATCTTTACCAACCCTTCCCATCCCTACACCATCGGGCTGATGGCTTCCAAGCCCGTGGTGGGTAAGCAGGTGGACAGACTCTATTCCATTCCCGGAAAGGTGCCCAATCCGGTCAATATGCCAAACTACTGCTATTATAAAGACCGTTGCGAGATGTGCGTGCAGGGCTGCGAGGGTGAATATCCGAAAGAAATCAGCCTGTCTGAGGAGCACAAAGTGAGCTGCTATCGTTTTTATGACAGAAAGGGGGAGAAATAAATGAGTGAAGTAAAAAACTCTGCAGAGAGCAGTTTTACACCTGTAACCTATGATCCCCAATATATTCTGATGGTCAATGACCTGAAAAAGCACTTTCCCATCAAAGGGGGTATGGTTTCCAGAACGGTGGGCCATGTAAAGGCCGTAGATGGAGTTACCTTTAATTTAAAGCGCGGCTCCACCATGGGACTGGTAGGGGAGTCCGGCTGCGGTAAGACTACCACAGGCCGTACGATCCTGCGCCTTTCCGGGGAAAAGACCGGAGGTCAGGTGCTCTTTAACGGAAAAGAGGTTTATGATTTCTCTCCCAAAGAGATGCGCAGCCTGCGCACCAAAATGCAGATTATTTTCCAGGATCCTTTTTCGAGCCTTTCTCCCCGTCTGCCGGTAGGCGAGATTATCGGCGAGGCAGTGAGAGAACACGGGCTGGTGAGCAAGGGAGAATTTGATGATTATATCGACCAGGTGATGGATAACTGTGGTCTTCAGCCTTTCCACAAGGATCGTTATCCCCACGAGTTTTCCGGAGGGCAACGGCAGCGTATCTGTATTGCCAGGGCTCTTGCCTTAAATCCGGAGTTTGTAGTTTGCGACGAGCCGGTATCGGCGCTGGATGTGTCCATTCAGGCGCAGATCATCAATCTCTTGAAAGACCTGCAGGAGCAGTATAAGCTGACCTATTTGTTTATCTCCCATGATTTGAGCGTGGTGGAGCATATCTCCGATACGGTAGGCGTTATGTATCTGGGGAACCTGGTGGAATACGGAGCTACGGAGGATATTTTCAGGCATCCCTTACATCCTTATACAAAGGCTTTGTTTTCTGCAATTCCGGTTCCTGACCCTGACGCGAAGATGGACCGTATTGTGCTGGAAGGTACCATTCCTTCTCCGGCCAACCCGCCCTCCGGCTGTAAGTTCCACACCCGCTGTGCCAACTGTATGGCCAAGTGTAAGGAAGCGGCTCCCAGGCAAAAAGAAATTGAACCGGGACACTATGTAGTGTGCCATCTCTATGACGACAAATGAGCCGCAGAAGAGACTTTGAGGATGATGGCCGCACCATAGCGGATATGAGCGGCTTAAGCGGGAAAGATTCTGACAGATCAGGTCCGGGAAGGGCAGCTCCGGAAAGAACGGCCCCAAAAGGGCTGTCTACCAGGCCGGGCAGGGAGACGGGTCATGCCCCGGAGGGATGGCAGGATACTTCTTGGGAGGATACTCCTTGGGAGAATACTCCCTTTTCCTGGAAGGAACGCTTCCATTATATGGGGGCGGCTCTTGGAGCGGCGCTGCTGATTGCTCTGGCATTTTTGGGAGGGCTTGCACTGGTGATCTGGCTGGTGACGTTGTATGGGAAGTGAAATGATGTTTTTGGTAGATATGAAAGAATGGGCAGTTCGTTTTGGAACTGCCCATTTTAGTATGCTTTCTACCTATGTCAATTTGCTGTTTACTTGTCTGCCACATCAACAGCTGCGATTGTATGGGAATCATCGTTTTCCGCACGCTTTAAGGTTTCCTGATAGCTTTCTTCTGTGGTTCGGGTGAAAGTGTTCAATCCATTGTCTGCGCCGAGGATGGAGAGATGGTAAGCACTGCCGTCTTCCTTTATGAAATAGAAGTTAAAAAATCTGCCGGGAGTTGTTTCATCTGTCAGATAATAGAAGCAGTGAATCTCTTTATAAGCTTCCGAAATACCCAGTTTTTCTTCCAGAAAGCTTTTGGCAGCGGCGAAAGCTTCCTGCGCCTGTTCCTCTGCTTTTTCCTGTATTATGGACGAATCCGAATCCAGCCAGCCGGCCTGACTTTGGGAAACCTGCATCAAACTTCCATCCAGGGTATTGACCCAGAAATAATAGTAGCAGTTGCTCTGAATACTGAAAGTGACGCAGTAAGTGGGGACCTCAAAAAGCTCTTCCTCAAGGTAGCAGTTTTCCTCCATGCCATCGGTGGAAAGGGAAAAGAGGGAATGCATCCAGCTTTTGGCCGTTGCAATCGCTTTTGCCTCGTCAACGCCGCCGCTTTCAGCTACCTGACTTTGAAGCTGCGCCTGCTCCTTTTTCTGCTCAGCGCGGAGCTTATGAACTTCAGCGGACTGTTCTAAGGCGAAGTCCCGTTTATAGTTAAAGTCAATGATCTGTAAAAGTTCTTCGTCGGTCATCTCCCTCTCAGGCAGATAAAAGAAAGAGTTTGTTTCGTTATAGCAGAGTATATCCTGATCTGCCTGTGATTCACCGGTAACTCTGAGAAGCTCCCCTTCCGGGAAAGTGCCGTTCTGGTAAGCTTTAAAAAGTTCCGCTTTTCTGGTAAGCTCTGTCTCGGTATAAGACCGGGAAAACTTGTCGGCATCACCCTCCTGCATGTCCTGCTGTTCCATCATTTCAGAGATGGCCTGCACCTCCTCTTCGGGAAGACTTTCCATCCGTTCTCTGATCAGGTATCGGATTCCGGCCTGTACCGGGATGCTGATAATGCCCACGGCAACCAAAGCGGCTGCTGCGGCAGAGACTGTCTTTTTCCAGTTTTTCATTGAATTCCTCCTTGCTGAATATAAGGGCGATTCATGCAGAGAACTGTCCGCTGTCCGGTATTGTTTACTCCGCTGTTTTCTGCGGATATTTTTAAGAATATCCGTCTGCATTTCATCCGTGATATTGATATGTTCCATGGCTTCCTTAAGTTTTACCTGATTCATTCTCCGTATGCCTCCTTCCATGATAATCGTAGCTGTTGCCTGCCCCGTTGCAGCCGCTTTTTGACGGCGTGCTCTGATATTTTCAGGAGTGAGGCAACTTCTCTGACCTGATAGCCCTCCACATAGTAAAGATAGATGACGGTTCTGTGCCTGATGGGCAGATCCAAAAGCTCAGTAAGGATATCCCTGTCATCTGCTGATGTATAGCTGTCTGTGATTTCATCGATGGAAACTTTTGGATGACGGGACCGAAACCGCAGCATGTCCCGGCAGATATTGGTAACGACCTGAATCAGCCAGGCTTTTTCATGCTCGCTGTCAGTAAAGTCAGGCTTCTTTTCCAGATACCGGCAGAAGGTTTCCTGAATGGCATCCTGGGCGTCCTGCTCGTTGCAGAGCATGACAATACAAATCTTATAAAGCATATTGCTGTAGGCTGCCACTGCTTCTTCGATGTTCATTATTTTCACCTCCTTATATATCTAACACGTCTGAGATGTGGAAAAGGTGACATGTTGAAAAAAATTTTATGAAAAGGGGATTCCAAGATGATAATATTTGTATTTGGATGAATTATCAAGTAAAATTATAACATTCGGAATGCAGCAAATTCTGGATATGGCATTGTTGATGATGTTGGAAATACAAAATTCAGAAATTCTAAATATTATTGCTTTTTTATTGGAAAATGAGTATAATAATAGCAGGAAAGCAGGCGACATCCTGCTGGTGTGGCTGACACCTTTAATCCGAATAAATACAGGGTATATAGACCTGAGGTTGGCGGGCAACGATAAAATCCGAAAAGAATAGCAGGACATATGGGCCTGAGGTTGGCGGACAACGATAAAATCAGTCATTAGGGGAGGCGCGTAGCATTACGATGCTGCAGTCTCCCTTTAAATTTAGCATAAAGAGGAGTTGTGGGACATCCGTTGTTTGATTTTGCATATAAGAGAAAGGTTTTTACATGACAAAAGAAGAAGCTCTAACTATTATATTTAAATGTGCAGACCAATATAAAAATAATCTTGTAGATCGAAATCTACTTTTTATATGTGTGAATTCTGCCCTGAAAGTAAATTCATTTGAAGCTGTATTTACGGGTAGTAATTTTTTACATATGACAGGAATCAAATTTTTATCTGTACCTGTAATTGCTCCTAATGCATTTTATAGTATGTGCATTGACAGGCGTTTGTCAGTTGATGATTTTGATATGGATACATATGGACATACAGAGCTAAAATTGACGGTACTTCCACAACTGATGAAGGTAAATTTGTCAGCGAATGTAGTGGGTGATTATAACAGTTCAAGACCATTGTTGGCAACAGACAGAATGGCAGGAGGAGTGAAGGGATGCATGGGTTTTATCGTGGATGATAAGAAGAAACCGTTCTATGTGCCTAATTCTATAATGAATGAGGACATACGTAAGCTTACCAATAATCGTTTACGAATTGCAGCTACGTACAGAAAAAAGATTTCAGACGTAAAGTACGATGAGATTGTCTATAAAGCAAAAAATATCATGTGGTCAAGTCTGAAATATCCATCTGATTGGGGAAATCGTCCTGTACCGGAATAAATTTATTGACATAAAAAAGTCGATTTCGTCTAATAATGGTAGAAAATTTTTTAGTTTAATAAGGAGAAAGGCATGAAGCATGCATATACGAAGAAAGAAGCTCTATGGATTACACTTTGAAGCAGCATTCCTTCCTAGGAATTATCAGCATTTAACAGGCATTGTCTTGGGGCAAAAACCTGTCGGCACTTCGTATTGACATTCTGTCTTTTCCCGGAGCTCTTTGTTCTGCCTCCTTCGAATCCATTGCCTTCTGCAGGGAACAGATTTATAATAACATTATAATGGGCAAATCAAGGAGGATGGGTATGCTATATCAGGTGTATGCGGGCTCTTATACAAGTGGGAGCGATTTGGACGGTATTTATCAGATAGAATTGGACACAGAAAAGGAAAAGCTGCGGTTAATCCGTACTTACAGGGAGAGTGATAATCCTTCTTTTCTGGCTGTGACTCCGGAATATCTGTATGCTGTCAGCGAGCGGGAGAAAGATGGGATGGTCAGCGCCTATAAAAGAAACCGGGCGGATGGCGCATTGACTTTCCTGGGTTCCCTTCCAACAGAGGGAAGCGCCATGTGCCATTTAAATGTATGGCCGGATGGGAAACACTTTTCAGCGGCAAATTATGGAAGCGGCAGTGTATTTACGGGAAGCATCCGGGAGGACGGTTCTTTGAAAAAGGTCTGCGCGCTTTGCCGGCATACAGGAGTGGGTCATTACAAAACTACACGGCAGGAAGGCCCTCACGTCCATTGTACGGGATTGTCGGCGGACGGAAAGCGGCTTTACGTGTCAGACCTTGGACTTGATCAGGTGTTTTGCTATCAAGTGGGAAAAGACGCTTCCCTGACCCTTGCGGCAGAGAATGCGCAGATCAGGCTTCCAAAGGGCGAAGGCCCCCGCCACTTTGTATTCCGAAAGCAGGGAAGACTTTTGTATCTGACGGCAGAGCTTGGAAGTAAAGTGTTTGTGTACGAGACACAGGATGGCGGAATGACTTATCGGGAGATACAAAAAGTCAGCACGCTGCCCGAAGATTATGCGGGGGAAAATACGGCGTCTGATCTGCATTTTTCCAGGGATGGAAGGTTTCTCTATGCTTCCAACCGGGGGATGGACAGTATCGTGTTGTACGAGGCAGATGAGGTCAGCGGACGGCTGCAGACCAGAGGCTGTTTTGGGGCTTATGGCCAGTGTCCCAGGAATTTCTGTATCACGCCGGATGATAACTTCCTTTTAATTGCCAATCAGGTGAGCGGGAATATTGTGCTTTGCAGGCGGAATGCGGAGACAGGGGAACTGTATGAAAAGGCGGACGAACTGCCTGCCGGGCAGGTTTCCTTTGTTACAGTGGCATAGTGGGAGCGGTGTATTTTTGGTAGCAAAGGAAGCAGATTTCGTGGCATTTTACATAAGATTTTCCTTCAAATGCCGATAACAATAGTGAACGACAAATGATTTTGCCGTTCACTTATGTGAGAGACAGATTGATAGGGTCAAGCGGTGAATTTGGAGGTGGATGATTGTGAATGTCAATATGAAGGGGAGCGGCAGGATGCTGTTTGGCGCAGGTTCCCTGCTGAAATCCGGCGGACTGAAAAGCGCCATGGAGAGACAGGAACGCAAGGCCAAAAGTGAGCGGGAGATTGCTTTTTTGGAGCAGCAGAAGGAAAATCTGAAAAATAAGGAATGCGGTACCCTGGAGGAGATCGAACGAAAACTGGAGATGTTTCATACCTATGAGGATGAGATCGCGGCAGTAAAAGCTTCCTATAATAAGGAAGAGATGTTCCACATTCTGGATGAGGCGAAAGAGCAGGGCGAGAAGAACGCTGAAGCAGTCAAAAAGAGCGAACCCAAGACGCCGGAAGAGCGGAAGAAAGAGACGGCGGAGGAAGCCCTTGGTTTGGATGAGGAAAAAGGTGCTCTTTCAGAAGCTGTGGAAGAAGTGGTGGAAAATATTGATGAGATTGCTGAAAGCGCCGATGGCAATGAAGTCAAAGGAATAGAAGTACAAAATGCTGAGGAGGCTCCTCAAATTAACAAAAGGCGGCTGACCAGCGAATGGTAAGCCGCCTTCTTTCGTTAGATGCATTGAAAATAATAAAGATGTACCTGGAATTTTAATCTGTGGCAAGAGTGAACTGATCCACTAACTGCTTTAAGCCTGCCGCCTCAGAAGAGAGCTGCTCGCTGGCGGATGCACCTTCCTGAGCTGTGGAGCTGTTGTTTTGAACCACAATGGATATCTGATTGATTCCCTCAGAAACCTGCCAGACTGCTTCTGACTGTTCGTCGGCGACTGTGGCAATGCCGTCAATGGAAGTAACCACAGACTGTATGCTGTTTACCACCGCCATCAGGGCGTTGGCAGTATGGTCTGCTATTTCTGTACCGATATGTACGGCCTCCGTGGAGTTTTCAATAAGAGCGGAGGTGCTTTTGGCAGCCTGTGAGGATTTACCGGCCAGATCGCGTACTTCCTCAGCCACAACGGCAAATCCTTTCCCTGCGCTGCCTGCCCGGGCGGCTTCCACGGCCGCGTTCAGAGCCAGGATATTGGTTTGGAAAGCAATATCCTCTATGGTCTTAAGGATTTTTCCGATCCCATCAGAACTGGTCTGGATTTTGTTCATTGCATCTATAAGCTTTTGCATCTGCTGATTGCAAAGCGAAACTTCCTCGCCGGCATGATGGGTTTGGTTTCGGACATCCAATGCGTTGCCGGCTGTATTTTTGGCCTGCTGGGAGATCTCCTTAATCTGCGTCGCAAGCTCCTCCACAGCGCTGGCCTGTTCGATTGTTCCCTGACTGAGATTCTGGGCGCTTGTGGATAGCTGAACGCTGGCAGTGGACACTTCTTCAGCGGAGTGGTTAACCTGCTGCATGATATCGTTAAGCCCTTTTTTCATGTGGCGCACTGATACCAGGATATCTCCGAAACTGCCCACATAAACCTCTTCATGCCGGGTGTCGACATTCAGATTTTGATTCGCCAGTTCCGTCAGCAGATAATTGATGTCAATGATGATTGTGCGGAGTCCTTCTACCAGTGAGGCGGTGGATTTTACCAGCATACCTGTTTCATCCTTATTGGAAATCTCAGGGATTGGCGTCTCCAGGTCACCCTCTACAAGCAGCTTCATCCGCCGCGCACATGCCTTCATCGGCTTACTGATGTTACCGGCCAGTTGGAGCGCAACCACGATAGAAAAAAGTATGGAGATTACAATTACAGCTATGCTGACGGCAATGCCGTTATAGGTAGAGGCGAGATAATTCAACTGCGGTGCGGTAACCGCAATGCTCCAGCCGTCGGTATCGTTCACCGGCGCATAGGCCACGAACAGCTTTTCATTCGCATTTTCATAGCTGCCAAAGCCGTTTTGGCCTTCGCGCATAGCCTCATGAATGGCGGCCAGCTCCGCCAGAGAAGGATCGCTTTGCGCTTCGGCTTCAATGTTCTGAACCGTGATTGTATCAAGGGTTATGTCGGCAATGGTGTCGCCTGCTTTGTTGATCATGTAGGCTCTGCTGTTTTCTCCAATCTGAATGGAAGATACAATGTCGTTTAAGAAAGTCTCATGAGGAACAAAATATACGACTCCTGTAATGGAAGAACCATATTCTCCGTCTGCATAAAGCGGAGCCGCAACCATGATGGATAAATCTCCGGTGATTTTACTGATCAGCGGTTCGGATACATAGACATTGCCCTGCATGGCCTGCCTTACATATTCGCGGTCAGAATAGTCCTTTCCGTCAAAAATACTGATGCCGTCCATACCGATGATATTTCCGCGCTGGAAATTGTGCATGGCGGAACGTTCGTCAATAATGGACTTTTTCTCATCCGTTGATACGGAAGGATCTGATAACTGAGGAATGCACCCTGTATCCATGGCAACATTTTTGTAGGCCGTCAGTTCCTGCTCCACACGTTCTGCAGCCAGAACTGCAGTTTCGCTCATCATGCGGTCTACAGTGTCAATCGTGCTGTTGTAATTGGGTATGATACTGGATAATCCGACAGCAGCCAATGCCGCCAGAACGGTCAAAATGAGACATAAAGTTATTTTTGTTCGTATACTTTTTACTTACTGTGTACCCCCCGCTGTTTTGGTGTTATATTTTGGCCGATAGACTCGTTATTTCTATTATAGGAGATATGACGGCGGACTGTCAACAGTCCGCAGGCGAATAGAAGGTAATCTACTCAAAAAAATCATTTTCCCGGAACTGAAGGGCATAGAGCTTTTTGTAGGTGCCGTCAAGCGCCATGAGTTCCTCGTGGGAACCCCGTTCCGTAATCTTTCCGTTGATGACCACCGCAATCTCATCCGCATTCCGGATGGTGGAGAGCCGGTGGGCGACTACCAGGGTGGTACGGCCCTTGCACAGTTCATCCAGAGCCTGCTGGATCAGGACTTCCGTGGTATTATCAAGCGCGCTGGTGGCCTCGTCCAGAATCAGGATAGCAGGGTTTTTCAAAAATACCCGGGCAATGCTCAGGCGCTGCTTCTGGCCGCCGGAGAGCTTAACGCCCCGCTCGCCGATTTCCGTATCGTATCCCTTTTCCAGAGTCATAACATAGTCATGGATATTGGCGCGCCGTGCCGCTTCATAAACTTCCTCCTCGGTGGCACTGGGGCGTCCATAGAGGATATTTTCTCGGATGGTGCCGGCAAAGAGGAAAACATCCTGCTGGACGATACCGATATTGCGGCGGACAGATTCCATGGTCAGATCGCGGATATCCGTGCCGTCAATCAGGATAGAACCTTCCCCTTCCCGGAGCTTGTAAAAATTGGGCAGCAGATGGCACAGCGTAGTTTTGCCGCCGCCGGAAGGGCCAACCAACGCAAGCTTGCGCCCCTTTTCCAGACGAAGGTTAATGTTGTGGAGAACCTCCTTGGAGGGATCGTAGGCGTAGGTTACATTTCTGAATTCAATGGTTCCCTGAACATTCTTAAGCTCCCTGGCATCCGGAGTGTCTTCCTCCGGCTCAGAATCCATGAGCTCCACAAAGCGTTTGAAGCCGCTGACGCCGTTCTGAAACTGTTCCATGAAGCCAATCAGAGTGTTTACAGGATTGATGAACAGATTTACCGAAACGATAAAGGTGGAATAATCTCCAAAGGATATTCTGCCTGCATACAAAAACAGACCGCCTGCGATCAGGATAAACACATTGAAGACATCCGTCACAAAGGAGGTGGAGGAGTGGAACTGAGCCATGGCGCGGTAGGCGCTGCGGGAGGCATCCACGAACTGTTTGTCCCCTTCCCTGAATTTTTCTACCTCGCGGGCGCTGTTGGTGTAGGCCTTGGTGACGCGGATTCCGGTCACGCTGCTTTCCACTGCGGCATTGATGACGGCATTACTTTTGCGGCGGTCGTCAAAGGCGCGGCTCATGGCATGGCGGAAGTAAAGCGTAACCACCACCAGAATCGGCACACAGGCGAAGATAATCAGCGTCAGGATAGGGTCGATCATAAACAGATAGATGAAGGACAGGACAATCATTACAGTGCTGATCAGCAGATTCTCCGGGCCGTGGTGAGCCAGCTCGCATACCTCAAATAAGTCGCTGGTGAGCCGGGTCATGATGCGTCCGGTTTCATGGTTGTCGTAGAAACTGAAGGGCTGTTTCTCCAGATGGGCAAACAGATCCTGGCGCATCTGCGACTGCATCTGCACGCCGATCATGTGGCCGTAATATTGTACAAAATAGCGCAGCAGCATGCGTACTACGTACAAAGCCAGCACAATCAGGCCGGAAACGACGATGGTGGAATACATCTTTTCCGGAATATAGATATTGAGCATTTTGTTAGTCACAACAGGATATACCATGCCGATGACCGAGATAAGCAAAGATGCCAGCATGTCTAATGTCAGCATCTTTTTGTGCGGTTCATAATAATGAATAAAACGTTTTAACATGAGTTTATTTCTCCTTTCCTTCAGGTTTTAATAACATAAGGGCAGTCTGCGAAGCGTGCTGCCCGTTGTTTCTTTTTTCGGGCGGTACGTAGGACTTGCAGCGAAGATATTCGGATTCCGGACAGCCGTAATAGGGTTCGTTGCAGGGTTTGCACCTGGCGTCCCTGATTTGTTCCAGTTCGGAAATGACAGTTCCCAGCACGTCCTTATCCAGACAGTAGTGGGTGTAATAGCCTTTTTTGATGCCTGTCACCAGACCCGCTTCGCGCAGCACTTTCAGGTGCTGGGAAACCGCCGATTCGGACAGGCGGCTTTTTCTTGCCAGTGCGCACACACAATAGCCCCGCTCGGACATTAATTGTAAAAGCAGAAACCGCTTGGGTTCGCCTAAGGCTTTCAGGATTTTTGCGTCCACATTTCGTCCCTCCAATCTTGCGTTAATAAACCGGCCCACAGAGTGTGGCAGCATATGACATATATTGTACTACACTTATTTAATTTAGCAAGTACTAAATCAGATTTTTGCTGAATGGGCGTGCGACAGGAAATGTTGTTGAGGGAATGGAGGAACTGTATTATAATATCCGTGAAAAATTGCCTCTGCAATTGCAGAGGCAATGACAGAAGTTTATCATCTGCTTCAAAAAGGCAGTAAGACGAGGAGGAAAAGAAAATGCAGAACAATTTAACCAGGGAGGAAGCTCTTGCTCTTTTGAAGAAATATAATAAGGAGCCCTTTCATATCCAGCACGCCCTTACGGTGGAGGGTGTTATGAGATGGTTTGCAGATGAGCTTGGCTATGGGGAGGATGCGGATTACTGGGCAACCACAGGGCTCTTGCATGATATTGATTTTGAGCTTTATCCGGAGGAGCACTGCCGGAAAGCGCCGGAGCTGCTCAGAGAGGGCGGGGTGTCCGAGGATATGATTCATTCCGTATGCTCCCACGGCTATGGTCTGTGCTGTGATATTGAGCCGGAGCATGAGATGGAAAAGGTGCTTTTTGCGGTGGACGAGCTTACCGGACTGATTGGGGCGGCAGCTCTTATGCGTCCCTCCAAAAGTGTGATGGATATGGAAGCTTCCAGTGTAAAGAAAAAATTCAAGGACAAAAGGTTTGCCGCAGGCTGTTCCCGGGACGTGATCCGGCAGGGAGCCGAGCGGCTTGGATGGGAGATGAACGATCTTTTTGAAAAGACCATTCTTGCCATGCGTTCCTGTGAAGAGCAGATTCAGGAGGAAATGGAACAGGCATGATGCTCAGCCTGCCGTTATAAAATGGTCTCCATCCCCACTTTTTGCGGCTGCAGGCCGCAGGCCTGATAAAATTTCATGGCGCTTTCATTCAGGCTCCACACATTCAGGGTGACGTTGTAGCATTTTTGCTCTCTGGCAAAGGCAAGCACATATTCATAAAGGCTTTTGCCTATATGCTGTCCCCGGATGTTTTCATCTACACACAGATCGTCGATATAAAGAGTCCTGATGTCGGTCAGGATGTTGTTATTCAGATGCTGCTGAAAGATGCAGAAAGCATAGCCTAAAACCCTGCCCTTTTCGTCCACAGCAGTGAAAATGGGATGCTGATCGTCGCAGATGAGCTCCCTGAGCTGTTCATCCGTATATTTTTTGGCTCCGTATTTGAAAAGGTCGGGGCGGCCTTTGTGATGTACCAGGCATACCTGCATCAGCAGATCGTTGATGCCGTCCATGTCCTGTTCTTTTGCACGTCTGATTTCCATTATTATAGTAATACTCCCTTCTTTTGGGCTTTCTGCAAATGGGAAAGCGTAATATGATTACAGTATAGCATACAGGAGGCGGTTTATGAAAGACACAATTAATATGTCGGTATCTCAGGTATTTTCCAAAAACGGAGAAAGATATGCCTTTGTTTCATTTACAGATGGAGAGAAAAACGCGGAGGGAAAGATCCCTGATTGTAAGATTATTTCCAGCAATGGCTTTGGGAAAGAAGAAGTAAGGCAGCTGGAGGATTACATGGAAAGGGAGCTGGCCCGTCTTAAGAGAATGGCGGCGGGCATCAATGCCATGCGGGCGTTTATGGAGCCATGAGCGGAGGCTGAGGACAGGAGGTTAATATTATGAATGAAGAATGGGAGAAGCTGTATCTGGCAGCCAGGAGCGTAATAAGGCCTTATGAGGTCTCAAAAAATATTTACGTGGGAGGCGTGGGGGCAGCGGTTCTGACAGCAGGCGGGAATATTTATACGGGGATATGCATCGACACAAGCTGTTCGCTGGGAATGTGCGCGGAGAGAAACGCTCTGTCTACGATGTTAACAAACGGGGAATATGAGGTTCTTAAGGTCTGTGCGGTATATCAGGACGGAACCGTTATGCCGCCCTGCGGGGCCTGCCGGGAATTTATGATGCAGCTGGGAGATCGTGCCGGGGACATTGAAATCCTGATTGACGGAGAGGGAAAAACGGTGAAATTGGGAGAACTGGTGCCGGAATATCCCTATTAAAACAACGGTCAGCACACCCTGCAAACTGCCCTTATGTTAACAAACGCTGTCACGCTTTGCGTGTCGGCTTATTGTAATAAGAAAAACGCCGCAATTACTACAATCGCGGCGTTTTTGCTTCCTGGATTAAGGTATGTTTTAGAACTTCCCGGCCTTGGCGGCTTCCTCTATTGACGCAGGAATCCTTGATTTTACGGTACTTTCAGCCTTATTTGGTTGCTATATGGTTACTATCAACTTAAATTATCTTGATTTATCTCGAATTATCTCATAAGTAACTTGAATTTCCCTGTCTGGCATGTTATATTACCTGACTTCCGTCGTTTTTCTCAAAACCTAGTACTCTAAGGGCTGTATTGGGTGGATGCTGGGTTTTTCTTGTTGATGGTTTTGGAACTTTTAAGCGGTGTATGGGAATCAATTTCCATACACCGCCATATACTTTCGTATACTATCCATCCCACCGCCTTAATACATCCTGTACATGCCCTGTGGAGCATTGCAGTGCCCCTGCAATCCCTCTCAGTGTCATCCCGCTGCTGCGCAGCTCCAGGATAGCCCTGTCCGTATTTTCTGCATATACCCTTTTGCGCCCGGCACATCTCGGGTTGCGGGAACTGCGGATGTCCTCCCCGCCTGTCTTTTTTCTGTATCTCTCACTGATCCCTTCCAGCAGCTCCCCGAGCTCCAGGCCATAACACCCGGCGTACATTACAGCAAGCTGGTACAGCTCCAGGAGATCCTGCCTGTTCATTTCCACTTCCATAACTGTCTGCCCCTTTCCTTAATCCGTAAAGTTTCCGTATCTTTTCATACTGTAAATGCTTTATTTATGCGCTCTGCCATAAAAGTTTTACTGCATCGCCGCTCAGGAATCAAGCAGCATGCAGCTGCTGAAAAAATTTTCAACTTCCTTTTCCGATAAATACAAAGCATCAAGGTTTGCCAGGCCGGTAACTTCCCTGACTTTTTCGTTCACGGCCTGGTCCCTGGAAATGTTGATGTAGGAACCATCCCCTTTATCCACAATCCTGAAATCACGCATGAAGCGGATCAGGTCATAGGAATTGATTTTGTTCTTAAAGACTTTGATTTCCAGCACCCTTAAAAGAAACAGGCTGAGGTAGCAGACCAGGAAATGCCCGTAGATGGTTTCCTTTTTCTGTACATAAACCGGGCGCGCATCCAGGAAAGATTTCGTGTTCCGGAAGGATTCCTCAATCTTCCACAGGCCGTGGTAGGTATTGTAGATTTGAAGCGGCTCCATGTCCAGTTCGGATGTAACCAGAAGGTTGTAGCCCGCATATTTCAGGTCTTCATCGATTTGATCCTGGTCAATCCCGACCAGGGGCTCTATTTTTTTCCCGTCTTTGTCTTTATTGGTTACCTTGATATACTTTACAGAATCCCCCAAATCTTCCCGGGCCATCTTTTTGTAGGTAGTATAAGCAGAGGCTTTGTCCGCCATCTTCATGATCTCTGTTTTCTGCTTTTTGGCAAGGGCAGGGTTGTAAGAAACAATCCGTTTTTCCTTTACCGAAAAAGCAGTGGCGGCCTCTTCCCCTGTTTCAGGATCCGTCTCCTTGAACTGGTAGGAAAATGTGTCCACACAGGACTTTAAACGGAACAGGAGCCGGCCTTTTTCATCTGTGTAATCCGTAAACACATTTGCGTCATTTTCCAGTAAAAGCCATTTTTTCTCTTTCCCGCTCAGGTTTTTCCCATGTACGGATTTTGAGAAAATGTAGCCGTCATCAGCCTCACGGACGGCAGCATAGATGTTCCTGGCACAGTTAAGCCCTTTATCTGCGACCTGCACGGTTTTCCCTGAGACCTGACAGCGCCGTTTCATTTCGTCAATGGCCTTTCTGATATAAGGCTTCTCCGACTCGTTCCCCGGATACATCTGCATGGCCAGGGGGACAAGGTCTGCATCCAGGAGAAGCGCCTGCCCGATGATGGGGCCATGCCGGTTCTCCTTGGAGGGGCCTTTCTGCCTGTCCCCGTCTGGAAGGTCAATTTCAAAGTAATAATTGGTGCAGTCAAAAAAGACGCTGCCAAAATCCCTCTTATAATGCTGCCCATAGCAGTGGTTAAAGAGTTCGCCCCGATAAAGGAGCAGCCGTCATAAACCTGGTCTTCCGAAATGGGCACGCTGTGATAGAGATGCGGGAAGACGGAGGAAACCGTTTTAGATTTTGAGCACGGGGCGATTACCCTGGCATAGATCAGCTGGGAGAGCATATCGTAAACGCTGAACTGGAAACGCATCTGGGATGCCAGGATGTCGATGGTTTCTTTCACATTCAATTCGGTGATGAGGGAGTGGAGGAGGAAATGGCCGGCATTCTTTTCCATGATGGAAGAAAAGGCGCGGGGCCGTGTTTCCTGTGCAAGGGATGCCGCCCGCTCTTCATTTTTCTTTGCAACAAAGTCTTTATAGTATGCGATGGGATCCGGGATCTCATCTGAAACAAGTTCCTCTGCATAGCCGAAGGCCATGACGCTTTTCGTACGGGATTCTTTCTTCTCCTTATCCCAATAGGAATCATACATCTGCAGATAGGTTCCCTTTTTCTTCTTTTCCTGTCTTAAAAAATATGCCATAACCGCCTCCTGAGCAAAGTACCATGAAGTACCATTATCATAACATAGACAAAAAATATTTTCAATAAAAAAAGCCCTAAAAGGGCAATAAAATATCCAGTAAAAATGGGCTATTCAGGAGTATTGAGGCAGACGATAAGAAAGGGCTAATCAGAAACTACGGAATTTTCCTAGTACTTCGACGGAAGACGGGGATGACAACCGGATAGAAGATATGTTATATTAAATGTGTCACAGGATAGATTTATTTAATGCATAAACGTTATGTTGGATTTAAAGTCATTTTAACAACGGCAGGAGGCACAGTATCCATTTCATCCTGGAGCTAGTGGATATTCCTATTGATGTTCTTTTCAGAAACTTTCATATCCAGCTGGAAGCCAACCGGCTTCTGATCTATTATGTCAGATATGGCCGTTAATAATTCTTCATTATTCATGCGCAATCCCTCTATGTGCGCATCAATCTGTTGCTGCGTCATAATTTCCGGTTTGTCGATTTCCCTATGCCAATCCATATAAGGGAGTCGTTAAGAAAAGATGAAGAGTCACAGACGTGATATCAGAACCTTGGATTCCCAGATATATTTGCCTCAATCTATGCATTTCAGATAAAGGAAAAAGAAGCATGAACGAAACAAAAGAGAAGATAATATTATTTCGTATTACTGTAGATCAGAAAAGCGGCGGCTTTCATCATGCCAGTAATTTCATAACAAAGATTGTGAACGGCGAAGAGATGACAGCTGAGGATGTTATGGGGGTCAGCAGTAAGGTTTTATTTAAGAAGGAAGAATTTAAGCTGGAAAAGGCAATGCTGTTGCTGAGCGGAGTCAGCTTCTTGGATATTACCAAGCCTGAAAAGCTTTTTGAAGGCACACAGGATGCGGTTTGTGAGTTTGGACTGGTGATTGACGATGGGTATTTGAAGGATGCCCTTTCAATACAGCCTTTTGTTTTGATGAGATTATTTTTTTGTAAATATAGGATTATGGCGGTGATCAATGGAACGTCATCCCATTACTTCTCTATGAATTATTTCCTCTCAGATATCATGGGAAGAGAAGAAATGGAAGGAAGTCTTTATTATTATCAGGTTGATAAATATATCTGGAAGAGACTGGAGGGAAAGAAAACAGGCGACATAAAGGCCTTTTATCCGCTGCAAATAGTGGATCAGAAAATGCTTTGGTTTTTAAGCAATAGTCTGGGCAGCACCTGGGGGAAAGAATATAATGCCAGAAAGACTTTTCACGGGATGTTGGTCGGAGAAAAGGGGATATGGAAGAATGCTCCGAAAGAATTCAGAGGGTTACTGAGGAATTTGACGGAAATAGATTTTGGCGGTATTACTCTCGAAAATCAGTTAATGTCGCTTTTGCTTAAACGTAGTACGTTGGCATTTATTGTTTTTGCGTTTTCGGTTGGAAGTATTACGAGAAAAGGTGAACGGGTCACTTTTGACAGTTTTGAGCAATTTGAAATTTTTTATCAGATGGTTAATGAGTATGCGGAGGGGATTCTGCAGTTAATTGAAAACATTGTATTTCACGCAAAATCCCATTCGGGTGTGTTTGCCATGCGTCTGCACTCGTCCAAAAGTGCGGAATATCTGCATGTAAAATTTCCGGAGGCAAAAGAGGCATCCTATTTAGAGGTCTCTGTTGCCGATTACCAGGGAAGTAATATGTGCGATAATATAGCAGTGAACTTTATGAGGAATATGGAAGAGAGACAAAGGGTATCATTTTTTGGATTATGTCCCTGCGATCTGTTTGATTTTGGACAGAAGGAGGAAGGGATAGATGCGAAGATAGAGGAAGCTTTCAGAGAATACTACAGGGATTTGGATAATATCGGCAAGCATTATGGGTTAAAGCTGTTCCGCAATATGATACTTAAAAATAAAGGCGCTTTTCATTTTTACAGCTGCCAAAGCCATTCGCCCCAAAACGGTGAGCGGGGTGGAATTGATACGAAAGCAGAACAGGAGGAATTTGAATGCTTTCCGGGGACAGGTTATTCTATCCTGCTTCCTGTGATAGTCCGTACAAGCAGTAATTATGCCATTGGCGTAGACAATCAAAATGAGTTTAAGGAATTTTGCCGCCATATCAATTTCTATTCGTGTGATGACTGTGTGCCGTACCATTTTGAGGAAGGTTACGGGACACAGGATGAGAAGGAAAGAGTAATAAAGAGGTGTACGGATTACTTATATGAAGAATTTGATGTGCTTCAAAAGAATGAAAAAAACATTATTTATATAAATGCTCAAGAATATGGAGAAATACAATCGGAGCTGTTATACAAGGCATTGATAAGGTTGGCATTGCAGAGAAAAATGCCGGATGTGGTCTTTTATTGCTGCAATGTCAGTTTTGTTGAAGGTATAAAGAAATGTGCGGCCGCCTTTTTTTCAAAGGTTGGATTCGAGGAGCTTTTCGCAGGAAATGAATTTTGTATTGCGCTTTATGACGAGGAAAATGCAGTAGAGACGTTAATCTATCCGGGAAATTTGGAAAGTACATATCGAGCTAATCTCCTGACGGCTTACACGCAGCAAAAAGATTGGCTAAAGGATCTGGAGAATCAGAGAAAATTTACCATGCAGAGTGCGAGGTATCCAAGAATCCCATATGATATTCTGTATAGAATCGATAAGGAACATGAAAATGATACTCTATTCGAGAAATATGTAAAAAAGATTCTGGCTAAAAATATTCAGGATAAAGAGTTTGGATGCAAGCTTGAAAATATTCATATGCGTTTGGGATCCATGATCCATATTTCAACATTTTATGAGGCAGAGCTTTTATTCAGCAACAGGTATTTTGTAAGCCGTTTTGCTATGATGATCGCTACGAAAATCTACAAAAAATTTGGTGATTGGAGTAGTGAGATGGAGAAGGATTTTCGCCTTACGATCTGTGCCTATGGAACGTATTCTGAACTGCTCGTATTCAAGACAATAGAGATACTCCAAAATATTTATTGCGGCGCAAAGGAAGAAAATATAGACTATGCCATATTAGAGAGGACGACCATGGTTGGTCGACGGCTGCATAATGACAGATTCAGGTACAGTGTGGCCTTTGAAAATGAAGATAAACGTAAGGAGCACATGCGAGGACGAAAAATCGTGTCTATTGTGCCGATTAATTCTACATTAAAAACCCATGATAAGGTGATGGAAATTTTTTGTCAGGAAAATGATATGTCTTCGGATGATTTTATCCTGAATTTTTCGTTGATTCTGGTAGGAGCTTCAGAAAATAACAGATATTGGAGTTTGGACAAAAGGGAGAGGATATGTATCCCGGAGGAGAAAAAGACCATCGTAAGCCCGGCTCCATATTATTTTATCCAGCTCCCAATCCCTTATTATGAAACTGACAATTGTCCGCTTTGCTATCCCGATAATCCTATTGAAGAAAAGCCATTGGTAGAAGTAAATACATATTCTACGGTTCCAAACCAGTCGATAGGCTTATGGAGTGAAAATATACTGCCTTTGGGAGAAGAAGATTATTTTAGGATTTTTGAGGATTGCGGTAAGGAAATGGATAAGCTTTACAATTCTTTGATCTACTCTCATATTGGGAGAAATGGAAATCATTTTTTATATTATATTCGAACAGAAAGATTGTTTCTGGAGAGGAAGAATGACATTCGGGATTGGCTGACAGAAAAGTCTGATTTGATAGAGCAGGAGGACACATGGTCGGTTAATTCTTATCATATTTTGTTTAGTCCGGCGCATTGCGGCAATACGGGATTTTTGGAGTATGTTAACAAATACGTTTTTAATGATGCGGCATTGGTGGTCAGACTGGATGTTAACAAAGAATATAGAAGTAATTTAAGGACAAAGTATTCCAATCTAAGGCTTTTGATTGAATCAATGGGACAAAATCCGGATATGAAATATACGATTCGTGCACATTTCATTGACGATTGTATTCAGACAGGAAAAACCTTTAAGAGAATGCAGAGTCTTGCGCAAAGTGTACTCAATGACCAAACAGGTATTTATGAGAATGTAAATACCATAATATTTGAGAGGATATTTGTCTTGCTGGATCGGAATTCCGATCAGTCCAGGCTGCAATATTTGTCCCCTGCGAAGAATGAAGGATCAGATAACAAGAAAAAAGATTGGGAAGGAAGATTTTTTTCTTATATAGATTTGAGGATTTCCTCGCTGCGTAATCATGGAGATTCCTGCACGATATGTCAGCTGGAGTGGGAGTCAGATGAGCTTGCCAGGACAAGCGCCACCTGGCAAATGATGAAATACTGGAAAAAACGAAAAGAGCGTTTTGAAATAAAGAGCGTGGAAGAGTATGATGAAGAGCAGAAAATTAAAGCATTAACAGCAAAAGAAAAGTCTGCAAATAAAAAGTCAAGCAGAAATTGATGAACTTTGAAAATTTTATACAGGTTGAAATTAAGGCATAAACATCAGGCCACCGCAAGACGCTGGCCTACAGGCACAAAAGTATGAAGGGACAGATTTAGGATAGAGAACGTCCCGATTCCTTCCTGGCAATCTCTTCCCGGATAAGTTTTTTAACCGCGCCCTGTTTTGACGGCTGGCTCCAAAGCCAGCGGATGATATCTAAATCAGTATGGATGTTCAGCTTCATGTAAAAGCCGGTTGTGTTGTTTTTATCGTATTTTGCCTGGGCCTTGGCACGGGCTTGTATGGAGTCTATCCAGTCTCTCATATGGCGTTCCTCTCTGATAGGTATATACCTACAGCTGCCGCGTTATGGTGTGGGCTGTCCGTCAACGGGCGGGGTATCCTGCTGCATTGTTTCAAGTGATGCCAGGTATTCTTTTACCCGGCCGTAATAAATGCGGAGGAACTTGTTCGCCCCGGCGGTCATGTAAACGTAATACGGCTTGCCCTGCGCCCGCTTCTTGGCCATGAAGGCGTAAACGGGATCATCAGCGGGGGAACGCTTGATAAGCCCGTCCATGATCTGGAAGAGCGTCTTACGCAGATAGGGCGAACCTTTCTTTGTCGTGGGGACGCTTTTCTGGACGTGTTTGCCGGAATCGTTCTTTCCGGGGTCAACGCCGGCAAAAGCGGTCAATGCGCCCCGGTGTGTGAAGCGCATCACGTCCCCAATCTCAGCCATAAGCTGGGGGCCGAGGGTGGAGCCGACGCCGTTCATGTCCAGCACGAGAGGGTATTCCGGCAGGGAAGAAGCGGTCTTATCCATTTCCAGGCGGAGGGATTCCACTGTCTTGGAGGCAGCATTAAGCAAAGCCACAGCCTGCCGGATGAGCATCTTTGTGTAGGCATCCTTGGGAATACGGCAATCAGGTCAGAAGAGGACTGATAGATATCCCGGGCTTTCTGTGCGCAGAAATTATAGCCTTTGCGTTTACACCAGTTCCGGTAATGCTCCGTAAAGGAATCCAGTGATTTAGAGCGGACACAGTCCACATGCCAGTAGATATAGGCGAAGTCCACCCATTTCTGGCTGCCGTCGGTGCGTGCAGGGCTGTCAAAGAAATCATTGGCGCCCGGGTAGGTCTGGTCAAGCAGTGCAATGAGGTTGTTTTTCATGGCAGTTTTCTGGTCCATATAGAAGCCAAACTGTCGGTTCATGGTTTTGAGTTGGCTGCGTGTTTTATCCATACTTCCATACTGCTGCAGTTTTGTCCAACGGTCAAGGGTATAGCGTGCGATTTTTTTGGAATCAGCTTTGTCGGTCTTGGGAGTGCGCAGGGAATCGTCCCCAAAGTCTTTGATAAGGATGGGGTTAACGGCGCTGACAAAGATACCGGCATCAGAAAGCCATGTGGCGACCGGTTTATAGTACCTGCCGGTATGCTCCAGGCAGGCCTTCGTCTCTCCGTCAAGGTTCTTGATGAGTTGGATCAGCTCATTGATTGCGGACTGGGTATGGGGAATGTCGGTGGGAGGCATGATGACAACATCACCCGGCCTGCGGATCGTGACAGTGCTTTTGCCTTTGGAAACATCAATACCAACAGCGTTCATAAGAGATACTCCTTTACAATGAATTAGCAATGGTCAATACCAGGTTTACTCATTGCCTGTTCAATCTACTGGGTATCACACGAACGCCAAAGGGTTCAACCTGCGTAAAACGAATGCTGCGAATGAGGGCTGGTTGGCTGACTTTTCTACGGACGCTGGGTTCCAGGAGGAAATGGCCAGACCTATTGCCTTACTCATTCTAACAGCTTAAGCAACAGGATGGGTAATTCCTTACTGGCTGTAAGGGGTATTAACCATAAATATATTGTAGTAGGAGGAGATAAAGAAAAGAAATTTTCGGCGCATGTATTGCTGTCATACAGCCGGAATCATTCTTCATGAACGATATCATGGTAACAGAGAAAATTTTGTAAGAACAGGCATACTCAGGCTGCTTTTGCAGGATTTGAGATATAGAGAAGGCACGGAAGAGATGCAGTTTGAATATTTTCTGTCTTATCTGAAAATTCTGTCGAGAGCTTTTTTTGTTTATCAAAAGCCTGTCAGAGAAGCAATCTTTCCGCTGTTGTTGATTTTAGTTGAATGGCAGCTTAATGCAGGAGATGAAGCAAGAACAGGAATAGCAGAAATAGCCCGCTGTATATGGGAGAATGAACAGAACAGTGAAGAATTGTTTGAATTGTTGGATAATATAGAAAGAAAGATAGCTCCATTATTGAAGGAAAGGCAAAGAAAACGGGATTTTTTACTTGTTTGCATGAAGCAGTTAATGGAAATGAAAAGTAATTACTTTTTAAGAAAGCAGAATATGGCAAGACTGACAACCTATGTAAGCAGATGGGAGGAGGACAGGGAACAGGTTTTTGAAAGTTACCTCAGATATGTGAAAAAACTTACAGGGGTAAAATCAGATACCAGTAAAAGCATCTGGCTGGCGGAGGAGATCAGGAAAATCATGCAGGAAAAAGAACCTGAAAAATTTTTGCCGAAAAATATTCTGCATCAGGTGATACTGGAAAATAACAGGGCGTATTATGATGGGATTGAAAGGCTTTGTAATGATCCAAAGATACAGGGGATCACAGATATAGAAGTCAAAATTAATACTTTACGTTATCAGGATTTTGAACGATATTTAGAAAACAACCCGGAGGTTCAGATAAGTACCATATGGAACAGCGTCCGGCTTACAAAGTATTTGCGGGATGAGTTTACGCAAACAATATTAACGGAAGAGAAGACCAGAAAGAAGTACTATGACATTGCGCAAATGGCATGTGATATTCTGGAGGCTGAAAAAGTCTATATGCTGATGGCAACAGGACTGGAATGTGAGCAATGGAAGTGTGATTTTAGGAAAGAACTGAATGAAATATATCAGAAGCTATTTCCAGAGAAATCCGGTGAAAAAAGAACAGAAGCGGGAAGAAAAGAATATCTTGTAGTAAGTATTAGCAATGAGCATGAGACGGTTTTTGATGTACCGATTCCGGTGATCACTGACATAGAGAAATTTGAGATCTTAAAAAGCGATGATTACGTAGACCAGGAAAAAGGATATTTTATTTGGAAATTGGGAATGGAGGAAGAGCATCCAATCATAATTTATGCGAAATTCAGTGAAGAGCACAGGGATAATTTACTTTATAAACCTCCATGCCCGCACACTTGGAACCACCATAAATGAAACTGTGTCCGCGGCAAAGGATTGATTAAGCTGCCATCAACCTTTATACTGGTATCAACGGCA
>ERZ808046.78-NODE-78-length-130452-cov-7.728721_pt1 | contig 130452 bp, 104 predicted proteins | sample MGYA00380196_ERZ808046 | MGnify/ENA primary metagenome ERZ808046 (study PRJEB31490, sample SAMN06133421) | mouse gut metagenome | isolation source: Z6_2 | host: mice | place: China: Chengdu | collected 2015-05 ...
CCACCGAATATACCGCAACGGCAATCAATAATCCTGCAAAAGCATTTCCAAGCAGATCCGGCAGGATGGTCAGGAAAAGAAAACCTGCCACTGCACAAAGATGGGCAATGATCATGGATGCACGATATCCGATCCGGTCAACAAAAGCAACCGACAGCATATCCACCAGCAATTGGGTAAAAAAATTAAATGTGATAAGCAGCGTAATCTGTGCCATCGGTATCCCATAACTGCTGTGAAACGTCAGAAAAAGAAGCGGAACAAAATTGTTTACGATCGCCTGCACCACATATCCGGTAAAGCAGGCATACAGTGTTTTATGATACCTTTTATCCATCCCCCTTTCCATTATCTTCTGTTTTCTCCGATCCATTTCACAGCAAAATCCACCAGTGCTCTTTGACTCATCATGGAAAGAACCGCATTTCCCAAAGATACATGGCGCACCTGCCCTGTCTGCTCAAATGCCTCTCCGATTGCCGAAAAGTCCTTTCCATCCACCGCTAATGTCTCATAGGATTTCCATATCCGCTTTCCGTCAAGCTGTATGACACTGCTTTCTATAACCGTATGCCTGCCCGGATATTCCGCTCTTACGTCTGCCAGATGAAGGGACGTGTTCTTGTCATAACCAACGCCGATCAGCAGAACAAATCCATCCAGTTCATACAGTCTGCCGATGGGTGAGCTGTCGCCAAAAATATCCGACAGATCATGGTTTTCTGTCAGATACTGCGCATAACGCCCCCATGCCGCTACCGACCTTGCAGGGTGATCGCTTCTAAGTGTCCCCGGCCACTGCCGGAACATTTCCGGCACAGCGCCCATTGTATTGGTCGGTGTTATCCGCTTGTCGTAAGCCGGCAGGTATTCCCGTAGGACGGGCCACCATTCTTCTGGTTCCTGCCAGTAGACGCCTGTCTTTGGATCCAGATTCTTCCATGACTGGGTCGGCATCAAAATCGTACCCTCATCGCCGACGCTCTCCAGCAATGCTTCAATGACTGACTGCGCACCGCCGCACACATATCCCAGACTGCTCAGCGATGTATGCACCATGATCGCCTGACCCTTTTGGACACCAATCTCTTTGAATGCAGTCTTCATATCCTTTGGGGTTACCAGTTTCCTTTTTTCCATTTTGTGATTCCTCCAATCTGCGTCATTGCAGTTGTATTATAAAAGGAACCCTGATAAATAGCAAAAGTTAAACGCATAACCTATGACAAAATTCAGACACATTCTTTGTGCATTTTTACCTCACGCACACTGTCACGCTCGATCAAACTTACCGGCAGCTTCACATTTTGGTCTCTGCATGTTCCATCTCTTAACCGGCTTAACAGTTCAACTGCCAGAGCTGCCCTTTGTTCCTGATCCTGTTTTACCGTGGTCAGCGCCGGCACAAACTTTTCACACTCCCTTACGTCATCAAACCCGACTACTGACATCTCCTCCGGCACGGATATCCCCGCACGGTTCAAAAACAGAATAAAATCCATTGCATAATAATCAGACACGGCAAAAACCGCGGAGTATTTTTTTATTTCTTCTAAATGTTCCATATAAAAAGCAGTGCGCACCTCCTGCTCCATGGGAATCACCATAAGTTCTGCATCTGGAATCTCGCTTTTTAATCCCATATATCGTTCCATATCCATGCACAGCCTGTTATCCGCTATACAAAGCACGGCCTTATGCCCCTTGCTTCTTAGATAGCGTCCGACCTGAGCCCCGCCATCTTGATGATTGATCTCAATATTTACAAGATTTCCGGAACTTTTCATATATCCGTCACAGACCACAAACGGGATATGCATCTGTTCCCTCAGTTTTTTATAATCCTGCTCGCAATAGCCGATCAGCACCATACCTTCCATATTCCACATAGAAGCAAACCTGGGAATTTCATTCCATTGATCCGTAACTTTCAGCATGAGGAATTTTCCTGCCCGCTCAATCTCTTTTGCCAGTGCATTTAACGATGCACAAATAAACGGATCTTCCAGTGTGTGTCCTCCATATTTCTCATGATCATTGATAACCACCCCGATCATCTTAGAATTATTCTGCGCCAGAAGTATCCCTGCCATGCTTGGAATATACTGTCTCTCTTCCAAAAGCTTCTGCACACGTTTCATGGTTTCGCCTGATACTTTCTTCGTTTTCCCATGGATCACATTGGATACCGTGGCCGTGCTCACTCCCAGTTCATCCGCAATATCAGCAATCCTGATTCGATCATTTCCCAAATACGTCAATCCTCACTTTATCCTTGTTTTACGTTTTAGCGGTCCTTGCGCTGAAGCTGCGTATCCCGGGCGCGAACCAGATCCCGGACTTTCTGCATCTCATCTGGTATCCTGATCTTCCAAGGGCACTGCTTCATACAGGGCATCTGTGTACAGCTTAAGCACCAGGACGCACTTTCTTCGATTCCCAGCCCCAGCTTTTTGAGTGCCCAGTAATCTTTTCCCATAAAATAATACTGGAACTGCCGGAAGATTGTGTGGATCTCGGTGCCATAAGGACAGACGCATCTCTGACAGCGATCGCAGGCAATGGGCCCGTACCATTTTTCCAGCACCGACAGCACCTCCTCAAAGGAGGGAAGCGCTCCTGCTTCTTTCTGTGTGTCCCATGCCATGGCCGCACCGACCTGTTCCTTCGTGCCAAGTCCGATCAGCGCGCAGGACACCGGGTAGGACAGCACACCGCCAATCAGTGTACGCACCGGAAAAAAGGACGGCAGAAGTCCCGCCGCATAGACTTTGTTGATCATAAGCCCCTTTTCCCGAAATGCGTCCTCCCTCTGGATCCGTTCCAGCATTCCTCGTTCTAAGATGTTGCCGCTGCCCTGCAGCACATCCACCCGGGAATCCTTCGCCCCCCGAAGAAGTGTGTCATAATAATGGGAAGCGATGCCTGCAAAACGAATCCTGCCTTCTTCTTTTAGTTCTGCCAGCGCGTCCAGCGCCCCTCCGGCCCCAAAAACCTCTTCCTCATGTTCTGCATCCACCTGGTGAACAAAATACAGGTCCGCATACGTTCCCAGATTTTTACAGGAAGTCTCCACCGCCTGGTACATCTCATTGCCGTCAAAGAACCGCGCCTTATCGGAAAGGATCAGCTTTTCTCTCCCCACTCTGGCCGCAAACTTTCCAAGCTTCACTTCCGCATCCCCATATTCCGGCACGATCGCCGTGTCATACAGATTGCACCCAAGCCGGAAAGCCGCCTCCATCACTTCAAGCGCCTCTTCTTCTTCCAGATTGTAATAATCCGGAAGCACCGGCACGTTTCCCTTCAGAACCGGAATCGTTCCAAAACCGATCTCTGACACCCGGATCCTTGTTCTTCCCAATTCCCGATACCGCAAAGCAAACATTCCTCCATTATTTCTCCAGGACAGGACCGGCTTTTTGGATGCCCTCACACCCCGCAAAAGCCCGCTCCTCCACCACGACGTTGTCCGGCAATTCTACCTGTGCAAGCCCTCTGCAAAATCCGAAGGCCTCCTTTCCGATTCGCTTCAGCGTGGAAGGAATCTGCACCTTTGCCAGACTGTGACACCGGTAAAAAGCTCTTGGAGGGATCTCCACAAGCCCCTCCGGAAGCAGAATCTCCCGCAAAGATGTACAGTGTTCAAAGGCCCTTGCCCCAAGCTCCTGCAGATTTTCGGAAAACTCCGCCGTTTCCAGCCTCCCGCAGCCCAAGAACGCCTGTTCTCCAATCTTTTTTACCCCGTCTGCGCTTTCTACCTTCCGAAGCCATTTGCATCCCGCAAAAGCCCTCCGGCCGATGGCCTGCACCGTTTTGGGAAAGATCACCTCCGTCAGAAGATTGCTGTCCCCAAAAGCCTCCTCTCCGACAGACGTAATCCCGTCCGCCAGCAAAAGTCTGGGGATATTGCCGGTACACTCCACAAGCATTCCGTCTTCCGCTGTCTTAAAACAGTTCAGCCGGTCCATGACCACCTGCTTTGCCAGAGGATCCAGCTCCTTTTCCCGGTCCGTAAGTCCGGTAAGAGTCACCGTCCGGCCATCGGGAAACTCCAGCTCTTTTAAGAAAATACAGTTTCGGAACGCATATTCCATCACCCGGACCCGGTCAGACTGAAAACGAATCTTCTCAATTCCCAGTCCGCCGGCAAATGCCCAGCCGCAGATCAGCGAGATTTCTTCTAAGATCGTCACTTCCCCCCGGCACCCTGAGCCGTCTAAAAGCATCCCCCGGACCGTCACCATCGGGTCATGGGTTCTTTGCCGCTCCATCCACCTTGTCCCGTGAAAAGCCCGGGCGCCGACCATCTCCACACTGTCCGGAATCTCGATCTCTTCCAGTGTCAGAACATCCCGAAATACCTCTGCCTCAATCCGGCGGATTCCAGACGGAATTTTCACCATCCGCCCGGCTCCTGTGTAGCCTGTAAGCACCTGTTCCTGCTCCACCTGAAAGCAGCTCAGCGCACTGTAAAAAATCTGCCTTACCACCTGAGGAAACGATTCCCGAAAAAGATCCGCATAGCCGGCAAATTCCCAGCACGTCCCCATAAGCTCCACCTGCCGGATGGCCGTACAGCCGGAAAAGGCATATTCTTTCAGACGGATCCGGTTTTTGGACAGAACGATCCGTTCAAGCCGTCCGCAGTCCCCGAATCCATAAGGCTCCACACAGACATCCTTTGAAAGCTCCACGCTCTTCAGATGGTCGCATCCTTCGAACGCACGGACACCGATCCGGCCAAGTCTGCTGTGGTCAAAGGCTTCCAGAGACCGGCATCCCAAGAAACTTCGCTCTTTTGCCTCCTCTGCCCGCTCACAGACACACTGCTTCAAAGAGCGGCACCCTTCAAAAAGCCCCGGCGCAAGTATAGGTACCCCGTAAAGCACCGCCTTTGACAGCCCGGTACAGAACGCAAAAGCACCCTGCCCCACCTGTACGGCAGACGTCTCAATCTGTTTTAAAGAAATGCATTTTTCAAAAGCCCGCCCTTCGATGCTGCAAAGACTCTTTGGCAGAAATACTTCTAAAAGACTGCTGCAGCCAAAAAAAGCCCCTTCGCCGATCTGTTCCAGACTGTCCGGAAAGATGACTTTTTGAATCTTCTGATTTCCGGCGAAGGCATAAGGAGCGATCCTGGTGATCCCCTCCGGCAGGCGGATCTCTCCCTCACAGAAATCCCCGGAGAGGATCACGCCGCCGGCCACGGGCAAAGTCTGGGCCTCCCCCTGGGTAAAGCCGGTATCTTCAAAAGCCCGCTCTTCGATTCTGACCTTATGGTTCACCGGACTTCTGCGCAAAACGCGGCATCCAGAAAATGCCTCTTTCCCGATGTATTCTGCCCCCGTAAGGTCCGTTTCCTTCAGATAAACACACCGGTAAAAAGCCCGCTCCCCGACAGACTGCCAGACCGGACTGTATCCCCTGTCCGATTCGCCGGAGACCTCCAGGCACCTGTGTGACTCCAAATCGGCCCACAGCGGCCTTTCTTCTTCCCCGTTCCTTATGCGTTCAAGTTCCGTACAGCCGGAGAATACTTCTGGTTCCACCTTTGCCAGGCCGGCGGGCCAGACCACTTCTCTGAGCGCCCTGCACCCCTTAAAGGCGGCCGGGCCAACCCAGGAAACGGCGGCCGGCAGATGCACTCTGGTAATGTTCTGATTCCCGTAAAAAGCCCCTCCGGCCACGATCCGGACCTGCTTTGGAAGCTGCACCGGTCCTTCCAGCCAGCGTCCATCCCAGAAAATCGCTCCGATGTTCCCTGGATCCTCCTGCACCTGCTCTGTCCATTTTGCAAGAAACGGCGTTTCCTCCCAGACATTGCTCCCGACGGACCGAATCGTTCCAGGCAGTGCCACCTGGGAGAGCATGCCGCATCCAAAAGCCAGTTTATCCGAAATGTGCACTGCACCTTCCTCCAAAAACAGTGCTTTTAATTTTTTGCAGTCTCCAAACACTTCCGGCCCAAAATGTCTGCCGTCCGAACCGATCCAGGCCCGCCTCACACCGCTTCCGGCAAAAGCCAGGCTCCCCACCTGACGCACGGTTGCCGGAATACGGACTTCCTTCAGACCGGTGCACCCATAAAAAGCCATCTGTCCGATGGACAAAAGGTTTTCCGGAATCTGCAGATCTTTGAACAGCAGGCATTTGTAAAAGGCCTGTTCCCCGATGGCCGCAAGCTTTGGTCCAAAAGCAACTTCCCGAAGTACCCTGCAGTGCTTGAAGGTCTCTGCCTCCACTTTTGTCACCGGATCAGGCAGATGCAGACGAATCAGTTTCACACAGTTTGCAAAGGCGCCCCGGCCGATCTCTTCCAACCCTTCCGGCAGCATCACAGTCTGCAAAAGCAGGCAGTTCTTGAACGCATAAGCTCCAATGGATTTCAAACTTTTGGGAAGGATCACCCGATCCACAGCCTCGTTGCCCGCAAAAGCCTCTTCTGCGATGTACTCAATCCCCTCCGGCACTACAACCCGGGACTCTGCTCCCAGATACTGAAAAAGCAGCCTGCCGCTGATGCGGAAATTCCCCAGCACCTGGCGCTGGATCAGCCGGACCAGTTCCGGCGTTTCCTGATCGGACAGTCTCTCGATTCCGTCAAACTCATAGACGGGCCCTCCGCCAATCTGCACATACTTTAACGAGGAACAGTTTTTAAACGCATCTTCCTGAATCATCACCCCGGCCCCGCCAAAGACCACTTTCTCCAGATTGATGCAGTTGCGAAATGCACGGCTTTCGATCTCTTTCAAAGACTCCGGAAACGACACCGACAGAATGCCCCGCCGGTCAAAAAAGCAGCTTTTTCCAAGAACCTCGATGCCCTCCGGAATCTCCACATGCTTTAAATTGGTCAGAAAGCGGACCAGACAACGGCCCTTCAGCTCCATCATCCTCAGTACATCCACCGCGATGGCACGGACCAGAGGCGAAAGGCTCTGCTCTCCTGCCACCGCCTCCACCGCATTGGGGATGCGTTCGCAGGTTCCCCCGGAAAAGGCAATCTCCCGGATCATCCCGCAGCCAGTAAAGACATCACAGATGCATTCTTTATCCAGTTCCCGGGAGATCTCCAGCTTTTCCAGGAGCACATCGTTGACAAACACCTGTTTGCCCAGTCTTTTTACCCCCGGCATGCGGACCTCCGTCAGACTGTCGCAGTAGAGGAAGACACAGTCTCCCAGAGCCTCCACCCCCGCAGGCAGAGAGATTTTCTTCAGCGCGTGACAGCGATGAAAGGCATAGTCTCCCACATAAGACACCTGTGCCGGTATCTCCACCTCCTGAAGTTTTCGGCATCCTTTAAACGCACCTGTCAGAATGCGGCGAAGACTTGCCGGCAGGACTGTCCGTCTCAGAGAGACACACGCCTTAAAAGCGCCTTCCCCGATGGTATGAACCCCCTCTGGTACCAAAACCTCTTCTGCCCTTCCCACATAGGCTTCCAACACTCCATCTTTGATTCTGAATTCTTCCATCCTGCTTCTTTCCCCCGTCGTGCACAAATTCTGCCAGATCCGTCAGCAGCATATTTGCTGCTAACATACCCGTTCGCCTGTATGCTGTCCAAAAATCAATGCGATTACTTCCCAAAGTTCTTCCAGACTTCCGCTTTGATACAGCCGCGCTTTGTACTGCTTGGTCCCTTTTTTCTTTTTCATCATATAGGCCGAAAGCTTCCGCATATACGTCAGCGTAAATGTCTCGTCATAATATCGGTCTGTCAGCTCCATCTGTTCTTTTAAAAGCTGCAGGGAACTTTTTTTGCAGGATTTTTGGGTCAGTTCACTGAAAATAAAAGGGTGCTCCAGTCCGTAGCGGGCGATCATCACCCCATCCGCACCCGTCTGCTCCATCATCTTTTCTGCATCCGCCAAAGAAAAGATCCCTCCGTTTGCAATCACCGGAATCCCCACTGCTGCCTTTGCCTGCCGGATCTCCCTAAAGCAGGGTTCCCCGTCGTACATCATACTTCGGCTTCTGCCGTGAATCGTGATCAGATCCGCCCCGGCATCCTCACACATCCGGGCAAACTCTGCTGTAAACATTTCATCCTCCCGGATTCCGGTCCGGCATTTGACGGTCACCACTTTTCCGCTCTTTTTGCAGCCCCGGATGATGGCCGCCGCCCGCTTCTGATCCAGCATCAGGGCGCTCCCCTCTCCGCTTTTGAACACATTGGGAACCGGGCAGCCCATATTGATGTCGATCAGATCCGCGTCCTTTAACAGCTCGCTTCCCGCCATCTCCTCCATCACAGCCGGATTGCCGCCCAGAAGCTGGACTGCTTGAACCGGCTCCTGCTTCGTCGTAAAAAGCAGCCGTTTTGTGGCAAGATCTTTGTATTTCAAGCCGTTGGCGCTGACCATCTCCGTAAAGCAAAGCCCCGCCCCAAGCTCGTACGCCAGCATCCGGAACGGATAACAGGTGTAGCCGGCCAGAGGCGCCATCAGCACATTGGAAGGCAGAAGCAGATGTCCAACCCGAAGTCTGCGTATCTCCATAGGTCCTCCCTGTTCCTTTTTCTTCTTTTGATCGAATCCTGTCCACAGTTATCCCCTCTTAGGAGACCACTGTACACCTTTTGTACATCAAAAATGATGAATGAAAGCAATGAAACTTTTCAGATTATGGTTCCCCCGCCGGCCACGTAGTCTCCATCGTAAAAGACCACCGCCTGTCCCGGCGTCACGGCACGGACCGGCTCATCAAAGATGCATTCCGCCTCATGTTCCCCGGTCATGCGCACACTGCAGAGTGCCCCTTTGTGATTGTAGCGGATCTTTGCCAGAAAGCGCGCCTCGCCCTTTGGCTGCTCTGCGGCCATCCAGTTCAGACGGTTCGCCCGAAGGCTCTGGCAGAATACATCCTGCTCCTCCCCGATCACCACTTCATTGGTATCCGGGCAGATCTTCGTCACCACCACCGGCCTTCCCATGGAAAGTCCCAGACGCTTTCTCTGCCCCACCGTGTAATGGGTGATCCCTTTGTGCCTGCCAATGACGGTTCCGTCTGTCCAGACAAAATTCCCCTCCGGAATCTTCCTTCCTGCATGCTCCTCAATAAACCGGGCGTAATCCTTGTCCGGCACAAAACAGATCTCCTGGCTGTCCGGCTTTTTGGCAACCAGAAGCCCAAGTTCCTCCGCCATGCTTCGGATCTCTTCTTTTGTATAAGCCCCCACCGGCATCAAAGTCCTGGAAAGCTGTTCCTGCGTCAGATTGTAGAGGGCATAGGTCTGATCCTTCGCCGCCGTTTTGGACCTCTTTACCGCATACCGGCCGTTTGGAAGCTGTTCTACCTGTGCGTAATGCCCCGTAGCGATAAAATCCGCCCCGATGGCCAGACTTTTCTGCAGAAGGGATTCCCACTTGACATATCGATTGCAGGCAATGCAGGGGTTGGGCGTCCTTCCCCGGAGATACTCGTCCATAAAATAGTCGATGACCCGCTCCTTAAAATCTTTTTTAAAATTCATCACATAATAAGGGATTCCAAGGGTAGAGGCCACACGCCTGGCATCCTCCACTGCGCTTAAACCGCAGCATCCGCCGTTTTCCGCCTCCGTATCCGGATCTTCGTCCTGCCAGATCTGCATGGTCACTCCCATGACCTCATACCCCTGCCTTTGCAGAAGCCATGCAGCCACCGACGAATCCACGCCGCCGGACATGCCAATGACGACCTTCTTTTTCTCCATACTTAGTACTCTTCGCTCTCCTCTTCTTCTCCTTCGTGGATATCCGACTTCGGCTTTTCCAGCCCTTCGATCTCTATATCATGCTTCTTTGCATAGTCCCAAAGGGCTGCATGGATCGCCTCTTCCGCCAGAAGCGAACAGTGCACTTTCACCGGCGGAAGCCCGTCCAGCGCCTCCATCACCGCCTTGTTTGTCACCTGCAAAGCCTCATAGATTGTCTTTCCTTTCACAAGCTCTGTGGCCATACTGCTGGTAGCCACCGCCGCCCCGCAGCCAAACGTCTTAAACTTCACATCCCGGATCACCTGCGCTTCATCGATGTCCAGGTAAATCCTCATAATATCCCCGCACTTTGCATTTCCAACCGTCCCAACTCCGCTGGCATCCGCAATCTCTCCTACATTCCTCGGATTCTGAAAATGATCCATCACTTTATCACTATACATCACATGTTCCTCTTTTCTGTCAAATTTTGTAAACTTCTTAACGATCACTTATATCCTGTTTTGTCCCGGCTGTCAGCCCTGCCGTTTTCTGCGCTTCACTTTTTTCATCCCTTGTTTCGCACTCTTTCAGATGAAAATGATACAGCTTTTTCTAGTGTACTGACCTATTTGCTTTCAGCCAAATGACGCAGAATGAATTTTCAGTCTGCAAGGCGGCGGAGGGAGGCGATGCGGCGGCAGTGTTGACCGCCGACCACGCAGTCTGATGGAAATTCAGACAGCCATCCCTTTCCCTCCCTCCCAAGACAGGGCTCTTTTTTGCTCACTGTCTTCGCATAAAGTCCTCATACAGCGGCGACATGCTTCTAAGACGCTCCACAATCTTCTTGATGGACTCCACCACATAATCCAGCTCTTCCTTCGTCGTCTCCTCGCTCAAAGTCAGCCGAAGGGATCCATGAGCGATCTCATGGGGCAGCCCGATGGCCAAAAGCACATGAGACGGATCCAGAGATCCCGACGTACAGGCAGACCCGCTGGAACCGCAGATGCCGTCCGTATCCAGCATAATCAAAAGAGATTCCCCTTCGATAAACTGAAAACTAAAGTTTGCGTTGTTGGGAAGCCGGTTGGTCCGGTGTCCGTTTAATCTGGTATACGGAACCTCCAAAAGCACCCGCCCGATCAGATATTCCCGAAGTTCACGCTCTTTCGCCGTCCGCGCTTCCATGGTTCTCATGGCCCGTTTCACCGCCGCCGCAAATCCGATGATCCCCGGCACATTCTCCGTTCCCGCCCGGCGCTTGCGTTCCTGGGCTCCCCCGTGAATGAAATTGCGGATCTTCACCCCTTTGCGGATATAGAGAAATCCGATGCCTTTGGGCCCGTTGAGCTTATGGGCACTGGCGCTTAGCATGTCAATGTTCAGCTCATCCACATTCATCGGAAGCTGTCCAAAAGCCTGCACTGCGTCCGTATGGAACAAGATGCCGTGCTCCCTTGCAATCTGCCCGATCTCCCTGATGGGCTGTATCGTCCCGATCTCGTTGTTGGCAAACATGACGCTGATCAGGATCGTCGTCGGACGGATCGCTTTTTTCAGCTCTTCCAGCTTCACGGTTCCGTTCTCGTCCACATCCAGATACGTCACCTCACACCCCTGCTTTTCCAGCCACTGCCCTGTATGAAGAATCGCGTGATGCTCAATCTTCGTGGTAATGATGTGATTTCCCTTGTCCTTGTAAGCCTCTGCTGCCGCTTTCAGTGCCCAGTTGTCCGACTCTGTTCCGCCCGCCGTAAAATAAATCTCCTCCGTCTTCGCTCCAAGCGCTTCGGCGATGGTCTCCCTGGCCTTCGTGATGGCCTCCTTGTTCTTTTGGGAAAACCGATAGACACTGGACGGATTCCCGTAATGTTCTGTAAAATATGGAAGCATGGCTTCCACTACCTCCTCTGCGGTCTTCGTCGTCGCCGCATTGTCCAGGTAGATCAGTCTCTTTTCCTCTGCCATATATGAATCACTCCTTCTTCTCACAACAAGATCCCGGGACCTTGTTTCTCTTTTCCACTTTCTGGCTCTCTTCCACCAGGTCGCTGATCCGGATCTCATCCACGGTCCGGTTGATGCTGTCGTTGATCCGCTTCCACACATACTTGGTCACGCATGCATCCGCCCCGTCGCATCCTTTCTCCTGCCCAAGTCCCGGACAGTCCACCGGGTCCAGATTCCCCTCCAAAGCCCGAAGCACATCCCCCACCGAGATCTCTTCTGCCGGCCTGCTGGGGATATATCCCCCGTTGACGCCCCGCACACTGGTCACAAGACCCGCCCGCTTCAGCTTCGCAGTCAGCTGTTCCAGATAACGCTCTGATATGCACTGCCTGGCCGCAATACTGGCTATGGACACCGGTTCCTCCCGGCTGTGCACCACCAGATCCACCATGGCCCTGAGTCCATATCTGCCCTTTGTTGACAGCTTCATCTCACCCTCCAGTCCAAATTCCGACTATTTTACTCGGATTTCGTTTTTGATCATACCACCTGACAACAGTTCTGTCAAGCACTCCCCCCGAATATATTTCAAAAAAGACCCTGCTTACCCTTTACAGGGATCCATTCCCAGGCATGCTGCGGGCAGATCTTACTGGACAGTGGGATCGCACACCAGAAACCATATCTGTTAACAGCAGATCTTCGGGATGTCACCCCTGTGAAAAGCAACCCTATCATGATATGAGACAATTTTCTGTATTTTTAAAAGGTACCCTGATTCTCACCCTCGCCGGGCTTCTCAGCCGTTTTCTTGGATTCTTCTATAAGATATTCCTTGCCCAGGCTCTCGGTGCGGAAGGGATGGGAATCTACCAGCTGATTTTCCCTGTTTTTTCCGTCTGCCATGCCCTGACTACTTCCGGCATGGAGACTGCCATCTCCCGCTTTACCGCCTTTGCCAAAAAAGAGGAAAAAGGCGCCTGGCTCTACGCCGGCCTCTTTGTATCCGTCCTGGCCGCTTCCCTGGCCGGTCTGGTTCTCTGGACCCAGGCACCCTTTATCGCAGCACGTCTCCTGCACGAAAGCCGCTGCGAGCCTCTTCTTCGGATCCTGGCGGCAGCCGTCCCTCTGTCCTCGGTCCACTCCTGCTTTGCCGGAGCCTATCTGGGCCGGAAAAAAACCGGAATTCCGGCAGCGGCACAGCTTCTGGAACAGATCCTGCGCATCGGAACCGTATGGCTTCTTTGCAGCATCAAGATCCAGCAGGGAGAGACCATCACCCCGGCCCTTGCCGTCTTCGGCCTGCTTGCGGGAGAGGCCGGCAGCGCCCTTTTCATGCTGACCGTCACCGGCGGCGAGCAGAAAGTCCGGATTCGCCCTCTGAATGATCTGGACAAATGCCGTTCCCTCCTGCGGATGGCCCTTCCCCTGACCGGTAGCCGGTTAAGCCTTACCCTTCTGCAGAGCGCAGAGGCAGTACTGATCCCTTTAAGCCTGCAGAAATCTGGCCTGACCACCGCGGAAGCCTTAAGTATGTACGGCATCCTGACCGGGATGGCGCTGTCTTTTCTGATGTTCCCCAATGCAGTCACCGCCTCCATATCGGCCATGCTGCTGCCCGTCATCTCAGAAGAACAGGCAAAAGGCAATAAAAAAAGCATTTCCTCCACCATCGAGTACACCATCCAGTTCGGACTGACCATCGGCATCCTCTGTATGGGGATCTTCCTGCATTTTGGAGACCGCCTGGGCACCATCCTGTTCCACGAACGGCTGGCGGGTGAATTTCTTGTCACTTTGTCTTTTATCTGTCCGGTCCTCTACTTGACCGGCAACCTAAACAGCATCCTCCACGGCCTTGGCAAGACCAGCATCACCTTTTTCAACCAGCTGGCCTCCATCCTGGTCCGAATCCTGTTTGTGGTGGGTTTTGTGCCCCTCTACGGCATCCAGGGCGTCCTTTGGGGACTTTTAGCCAGCCAGCTCCTTTTATGCCTCCTTGGCATCCGGGCCGTGGCTCCTTACGTCACACCCACCCTGGGCCTGGATGTGCTGATCCTGAAACCTCTGGCCGCACTTTTCCTGGCCATCGCAGCGGTAGATCTGCTAAAACGTCTCTTTTCGCCTTTTGCCCTGAATTCCGGGATTCTGGATCTGCTCTTTTGCATCGGCACCGTATCCGCCGCATACTTTGTACTCCTTTTCCTGTTCGGCGCCTGGAATTTTCTGAAGACCATAAAATTCCGGAAGGCACACTGACAGCCAAACCATCCCTGTCTTATAGCTGCATTTCTTCCGGGCAAAAATTCAGCCGCCAGGCAATTCTGGCGGCTTCGCTTCGATCAAATCCTTCATGAAAACATATTTTCCACATAACTGCGCATTCCTTCACGGGATGTGACTTAGTCCTTTTTCTCTTCCAGATAGCAGATCCTTGTGCACACCTGCTCAAGAAGCGGCATGCTGTGGCTGACCGCCAGAAGCCCGATCTCTCTTTTTTCTACTTCTTCCACCAGAAAACTCCAGATCTGGCTCTGCGTAATCAGATCCAGCATCGTACTGATCTCATCTGCCAGAAGAAATCTGGTCCGCTTTCCCAGTGCCCGTGCGATACAGAAACGCTGCATCTCCCCGCCGGAGATCTCCGCCGGAAAGCGGTTCTGCCAGTCCTTTTCAATGCCAAGTCCCCGGATGACGGACTCCTCCACTTCGTCGCCCTCTTTCAGCACTTCCCGCATCCGCAGGCGGGGATTCACCACCTGCTCCGGATGCTGCCAGATCATCTGCACCGGACAGTATCCGTCCCAGGCAGACAGAGGTTTTCCGTCCAGCAGAACCTCCCCCTGATCCGGCTTTTCATAGCCGGCCAGAATTTTGCAAAACGTAGTCTTGCCGAAGCCGCTTTTGGCCACGATTCCCACCCGTTCCCTGCTTTCGATCTGAAGGCTGAAATCATTCAGAATCTGTCTGGTATCCTTTCCGTAACGAAAAGATATGTTTTTTGCTTCCAGTATCATCTCCTACACAGCACTCCTCATCTTCTTGTCGTGGTCCGCTTCGTGACCGGCAACCAGCGGTTCCGGGGCACACCGCCGCTCTGCAGCGCCTGTATGGTGCTTTCCCGCAGCCACAAGGCGGGCGGACGGCTCCTTTGCAGACTGCAGCATCTCTTCCGCCCCTTTCTCCCTGCCGGCCATCACGCAGCGGACTCTTCCGCCCCGCACCTGGCGGTAAGGAACCGCCGCCTTACAGGATTCTGTACAGAACTCACATCTTGGACCAAAAGGACATCCTGAGGGCAGATCTTTTACATACGGCTGCACCCCCTGAATAAACTGAAAACCATTCTGGGGAAGTGCCCGCCAGAGGGCCCTGGAATAGGGGTGACGCAAAGTTTCTTCCGAGCCAAAATCAGAGGCCGCCGCATCTTCCACCGTTGTGCCCGCGTAAAATACCACCACCCGGTCTGCCACTTCCAGCGCCTGCTCCAAATCATGGGTGATTAAAAGCACTCCTGCCCCCTGATCCGCCAGCTCCCGAAAATGGCTCATCACCCGGCGGACCATATCCATATGCAGTCCCGGCGTGGGCTCGTCTGCGATGACCAGTTTTGGATTCCCCATCAGTGCAGTGGACACCAACACCCGCCGGTTCATTCCTCCGGACAGCTCAAAGGGATAGAGATTCTGTACCTCTTCTTTCAGGTGATAACCCCGGAAAATGCGATTCAGCTTTTCTCTGGAAGCCCGGTCTTTTTTCCCCTTCCGGATCTGGGGTCCGATCTTCATCAGCGGGTCGAGAAATGCCACACTTTGGGGAACCAGCACGATCTCATTTCCCCGAAGAGCCTTCTGACGCTTCCTGGTCAGAGGCTCTCCATCGAACATAAGTTCTCCTCCCATGGTCGCATTGTAGGGAAGGATTCCCAGAATTCCATGTGCCAGCAGACTTTTTCCCGAACCGCTGGAACCGACAACAGCCACCATCTCCCCCTCATGGACCGTCACATCCAGATTGCGGATCACCGGAAGCCCGGTCTTTGAAAACCCCTTTTCATACTGTTCAAACGATACGGAAAAATCCCGGATATCCAGAATGACCTTTTTCTCTTTCATTGCGTTTTGTTCCCCCTGTTCTATATCATCACTTATGTGCGCTTCCCGGATCCAGAAGCTTCTGCAGGCTTTCCCCTGCCACATCAAACAAAATCACGGTCAGTACCAGCAAAAGCCCCGGAAAAAGCGCCAGCCACCAGCGGCCCATAGCCAGATACTGCATACTCTCCGACAAAATAATCCCGATGGCGGGCTGTTCCGGCGGCAGTCCAAAACCCAGAAAAGTAATACTTGCCTCGTGCAGAATTGCATGAGGAAACGTCAGGATCAGCCCCACCAGAAACTGCGGAAACAGATGAGGCAGCATATGTTTCCACACAATCTTCCATCGGCTCATGCCAAGCTTCTGGGCCATGCGGATATATAAGGCTTCTTTTAACTGCAGCACCTCTCCCCGGATCAGCCGGGCCAGGGAAGTCCAGTGCGTCAGAGCCACGCCGATCACCACCCCTTTAAACCCCTTGCCGCAGGCATAGGAAATGAGAATCAGAAGCAGAATATGAGGTATTCCCATAATCAGATCAATCACCCAGGTAATCACCGAATCCACGGTTTTCCCCATGACCGCCGCCATGGTTCCAAGCAGCATGGCCAGGACCGAACTGACCCCGGCGGACAAAAGGCCGATCCGGATACTCATGGACAGGCCTGTAAGTGTCCTGACAAACATATCCCTGCCCAGCCAGTCCGTTCCAAAGAGATAAGCGCCTCCTGGCTCCAGATTTTTTCTGGAAAAGTCCGTCACCAGCGCCTCCTCAGAAAAACCAAACCCCGCTGCCGTCACCGCCGCCAGAAAGATCACTGCCGCTGCAAAAAGCACAACCGCCGTCATTCTTCCATTCCATCGTCTCATGCCCTGGCGCCTCCTCTTCTGATCCTGGGATCGATCACGCCGTATAAAAGATTCGCGATCAGGTTTCCGCCGAAGACAAAGGCGGCACTGATGACCGTGATGCCCAGAAGCAGCGGAACATCGCTCCCAAGTCCCGCCGTCACCGCCGCCTGTCCCAGTCCCGGATAAGAGAACACCTGTTCTATCAGAACCGAACCGCCAAAAATCTCACTGATGGATGCAAACTGCAGGGTAACGGCCGGAAGCAGTACATTCCGAAGCGCATGGTTTTTCACGATATTCCAGGTACTTTCCCCTCTGGCCCTGGCAAACAGCACATAATCGCTTTCCATGATTTCGATCATCTTTTCCCTGGTGTGCAGGGTAATGTTGGCGATTCCGGTGATGCTTAAGGTGACTGCCGGAAGGATGGCATGCCGGATCCGGTCCAGGATCGTCACCCCGGCCGCCTCCACACCAATGGGCACGCTAAGTCCGATGGGCAGCACTTTCAGCCACACCGCAAATATCATCAAAAGCACCAGCGCAAGCCAGAAAGCGGGCGTGCTGGCAATCAGAAGAGAATATCCCTTGATGATCTTATCCAGGATGCTCCCCTCCCGAAGCCCTGCCAGAACGCCAAGCAGAAATCCCGCCAGTCCGGACAAGGTCCAGGCAATCGCCATCAGCCAGAGGGAATTGTGCAGTTTCACTCCGATCACTTTTGCAACCGGCTGACGGTACAGCAGGGAGACCCCCATGTCTCCCCGGAAAAAATCTCCCGCCCAGGCGAAAAACCGTTCCACCGGCGGCTCCCCCACCCCCCAGTAAGCCTGAAGCTTTGCGATCTGCTCCTGGCTCATGGAACCAAGAGCCGCCTGCCCCACGTTGGCCTGCAAAGGATCGATGGGCGAAATAGACACCAGTGTGAAGGCCACCGCGCTTACACAAAAGAGCAGAAGCAGCATCCGCACTGCATGTTTTCCGACAAATATCAAATGTTCTTTCATTGCCACTCCCACTGATCTACATTGTTGACAATTGACCAGCCGTGCCCGTGCGGATGGAGTTTCTGTTCTGCCACCTTCAGATTTTCATTGGCCCAGTACAGATGGTCAATATTACAAAGCCAGATCCAGGGGATGTCGCCCTCCTGAATGACGCCAGTGGTTCCGTCCCACTGGGCCTTTTTCCACAAATCATAGGATTCTTCCAAAGAAGTGGCTTTGAGTGCCTCATCCATGTACTTGTCCACCGTCTCATTGGAATAAGGCGAATACTCTGCCGTCCCATTGTCCAGCGTGTGATAGATGTTGTAAAGCTCCATGGGCGTATGGGCACCCCAGCCCCACATCAGCGGCTCTCCAAGCGCTCTTGTATAGGCCGTGTCCCAGCCGACCCCTTCGATCGTCACCTCAATCCCCAGTTTTTTCAGCTGATTCTGGGTATCGGCCGCCAGCGCCTGACGGACCGAATCACCGGATGCATACAGAATATTCAGCTTTGCCTGGACACCGTCTTTTTCCCGGATGCCGTCCGCTCCCACTGTCCAGCCGGCCTGATCAAGGAGTTCTGCTGCCCCTTCCGGATCATAGGAAACCCGGGCCTCTTCGTTATACCAGGGCATCTTGTCACAGATGCTGTAGGCTGCAGTTCCATATCCGTTGAGCACATTGGCGATCATCTCTTCCCGGTCGATGCCGATGTTGATGGCTCTTCTGACCTGCACGTCACTGGTGAAATCATTTCCCACCTGGTTGCCCTGTGCGTCTGTGGAAACTGAGACTGCCGGAAGATTGAATCCCCGGTTGTCCACCGTCTCATACGCCAAAAGCGCATAGCCGTCAATGGTCTGATCCGAATAGGAGGCGGAAGTATACGCCAGATCCACCTGTCCCGCCATGGCTGCCGCATAGGCGGCATCCTCATCCATAAAAAGTATGGTCACCTGCTTCATCTTCGGCGCGTCCCCATAATAATCCGGATTCGCCTCAAAAATGATCTGCTGCCCTTTGTCCCACTGCTTCATGATATACCGTCCGGATCCGATGGGATTCTCCCCGTAGGCCGCGCTGTAAGCATGTTCCGGCACAATCCCCACGATCGCCATGGTGTAGGGCCAGATCGAATAGGGACGCTCCATATGGAATTCCACGGTCGTCTCATCCAACGCCACCGCCTCTTTTAACATGGTAAAATCGTTGACCGAGCTGTTTTCTTTCACCGTATTGTAAGTAAACGCCACATCCTGGGCACTCAGTGCCTCCCCGTCTGTGAACTTCACGTCATCCCGGATTTTCACGGTCCAGGTCATACCATCCTCGCTGACCTGCATGTCGGTAGCCAGATCATAGTCGATCTTCAGATCGGTGGTCGTCACGGTCAAAGTACTCTGTATAAGCGGCTCATGCACATGCTCTCCGGCCCCCCAGCCATACGCCGGATCAAAACCAGACTCGGGTTCCGATGTGGTTCCCATGGCCACAATCACGGAATCTTTTTCTTCCTGTGCCGCCCCGGTTTCTCCTTGTGTATTCTCAGTCTGCTCCTGGACCTCAGAGGGGTTTTGCCCCCCGCAGCCCGCCGCAAAAGCAACGGTAACTGCCAGCGTCAACAGGATCCCCAATACCTTCTTTTTCATAGAACCAAACACCTTTCTTTTTTTTCTGTTATAATTTTAACGAATAATTCAAAACTGCACAAGCCGGGTGGGGGGATATTTTTTATTCCATCCTGCTGTTTTTTCAAAACGGTCCAAAGCAGCATCGGGAAAACCGGTGTTTTTTCGTTTACAATCCTGACAACTTATACTATACTGAAAGGAATGATTTGATAAATATTTATGCAAAGGAGAACATCATGGGATTCACATTCAATAGAAAACTTCCGATACCAAAAGAAATCAAATCCGATTACCCCTTATCGGCCAACGGCATCGCCCAAAAGGCAAAGAGAGATCAGGAGATCAAAGACGTGATCACCGGGGCTGATGACCGGTTCCTGATCATCGTCGGTCCCTGCTCAGCGGACAACGAGACAGCCGTTATGGACTATCTGCACCGCCTGGTTCCTGTACAGGAGAAGATCAAGGACCGGTGCATCATCATTCCCAGAATCTACACCAACAAGCCCCGCACCACCGGAGAGGGCTATAAAGGGATGGTCCATCAGCCCAATCCGGAGACCGCCCCGGATCTTCTGGAAGGACTGATTGCCATCCGCAAGCTCCATATCCGCAACATCGAGGAGACCGGCCTGACCGCCGCCGACGAGATGCTCTATCCGGAGAACTGGTGGTATCTGACGGATCTGCTCTCCTATGTGGCCGTAGGCGCCCGTTCTGTGGAAGACCAGCACCACCGTATGACGGTCAGCGGTTTTGATGTACCCGCCGGCATGAAGAATCCCACCAGCGGCCATATGAGCGTCATGTTAAATTCCGTAGTCGCGGCTCAGCACGCCCACTCCTTCATCTACCGGGGCTGGGATGTGGACACCACCGGCAATCCTCTGACCCACACAATCCTTCGGGGCGCCGTGAACAAGCGGGGCGCCGTGCTCCCCAACTATCACTACGAAGACCTGCAGCTTCTCTGTGAGCTTTACAGCAAGACGACCCTTCAGAATCCGGCCTGCGTTGTGGACGTGAACCACTCCAACTCCAACAAACAGCATTTAGAGCAGATCCGCATTTCCAAAGAGATCCTTCACAGCCGCCGCTACAACAAGGATATCTGTCGTCTGGTCAAAGGACTGATGATCGAAAGTTATATCGAAGACGGCTGCCAGGGCATCCACGACCGGATTTATGGCAAATCCATCACCGACCCCTGTCTTGGATGGGAAAAAACAGAACGCCTGATCTATGACATTGCAGAAAACTGCTGATCAATACCCGTATCCAGTGAAAGGGAGGGAAGCGAAACTTGGCACTGACACAGCAGACACAGATGCCCTCTCTCAAAGAGCCGGGGCCCCACGGAACCAAAGAATTTCCCTGTGCGGTCTATCAGACCCGCGCCGCCCAAAAAGGGATGCTGGTCAAGCATCACTGGCATGACGAGGCAGAGATTTTGTATTTCTTCGACGAAAATTTTCATCTGGAGATCAATATGGAGCCCTGCCCCATCTCCCCGGACTGCCTGTACTTTATCAATCCCGGGGAGCTGCACAGTATCTCAGCCGAAAAGCCCTGCAGTCTGGGAGAACATGCGGTCGTCTTTGATATAGGAATTCTGAATTTTGACCCCTATGACCTGGCACAGATGCAGCTTTTGAAACCGCTGCGGAACCGAACGCTTTTGTTTCCCAGATGCCTCACCCCGGATCATCCGGCATTTCTGCCGGTCCGGGACGCGTTTTGGGACATTCTGCGCGCCTTCAAGGAACGGACAAAGGAAGATACCTGCCCCAAAGACCTGACCGGTATGGAAGAACTGTCCCGTCAGCTTCTGATCAAGTCCTCGCTCCTTCGCATCTTCGCGCTTTTGTGTTCCCATCAGCTTTTCACCCCGGTGGAAAAGGACCATGATAAACGGGTCGAACGGATCAAGGCGACCCTGACCTTTATCAAAGAAAATTACAAGGAAAAAATCTATATCCGGGATCTGGCCGGGGTCGTCAATATGAATGAGCAGTATTTCTGCCGTTTTTTCAAAAAAGCCCTCGGACGCTCTCCCATGGAATACGTCAACGAATACCGGATCAAGCAGTCTTTGCATCTTCTGGAGGAGACCGATCTGCCGGTCATGGACATCTGCCTGGAATGCGGCTACAATAACCTGGGCAATTTTTTAAGGGAATTTAAAAAGCAGACCCATACCACTCCCCTTCAGTACCGCCGGCGTTTTCTTATGCAGGAATCTTCCTGAAAGTCATAATATCGTACTATAATATCAAAGAAACAGAAGACAGCACCCGTTTTTAGTCATAAAATAAATGTACACAAAAAAGAAGCAAAGGAGTGTGCCATGCAGACTAACAACCAAAACGGGCAGCTGTCTTTTTACCGTCAGACCTTTCGGCTGATTCTGCCCATCGTCATCCAGAACCTGATGAGCGCCGCCGTCAACTCCGCGGACGTGGTCATGCTGAACTATGTGGGACAGGCTTCCATATCAGCGGTATCCTTAGCCTCTCAATACGCCAATCTCCTCTTTATGATCTTTTACGGGCTCGGCACCGGAATCACCATGCTGTGCGCCCAGTATTATGGAAAAGGCGATCTGAAAGCCATCGAAGTGGTGGAAGGCATTGCACTGCGCTTTTCCCTGGCCCTCTCCGCCCTCTTTGCCGGAGCCGCTTTGTTCTTTCCGGAATGGATGATGCGCATCTTTACCGAAGACCGGGAGCTGATCACCATCGGAACCTCTTATCTGCGCTTTATGAGTGTCAGCTACCTGTGCTGGGGGATCACGGAGGTCTACCTGGCAACCCTTCGAAGCGTCGGCAGAGTGGCTGTCAGTACGGCTATGAACCTGCTGGCCTTCTCCCTGAATGTCTTTTTGAACGCCGTATTTATCTTCGGCCTTTTCGGTGCTCCAAGGCTCGGGGCTCCCGGAGTCGCCATCGCCACTTCTCTGTCCAGACTGACCGAACTGGCGGCCTGTCTGGTGGTATCCTCCAAAAGCAAGGATGTGAAGCTGCGCATTCGCTTTCTCTTTCTTAAGAATAAGCTTCTGTTTTCTGACTTTGTCAGGCTGTCCCTGCCCGCCCTTGGCAATGATATCAGCTGGGGCCTTGCCTTCTCCATGTATTCGGTGATCCTGGGGCATCTGGGCACTGACGTGGTGGCCGCCAACTCTTTCGTGGTCGTGGTGCGAAATTTCGGAACGATCCTGTGCTTTGGCGTCGCCAGCGCCGGTGGAATCCTTCTGGGCAACCTGATCGGAGAAAACCGGATGGAAGAAGCCAGCGAGGGCGCCAGAAAACTGATGAAGCTAACCATACTCACCGGATTTCTGGGCGGTCTGATCATCCTGGCAGCCACGCCCCTTGTCCTGACTTATGCAGACCTGACTCCTCAGTCCATGCATTACCTGAAATACATGCTCCTGATCAATACCTATTATGTCATGGGAATCGCCGTCAATTCCATGCTGATCACCGGCATCTTCCGGGCCGGAGGGGACAGCCGCTTCGGCTTCCTCTGCGATACCATCGACATGTGGGGATACGCAGTGCCTCTGGGATTTCTGTCCGCCTTTCTCCTGAGGCTTCCGGTCATGTGGGTGTATTTTCTCCTCTGCACCGATGAATTTGTCAAATGGCCCTGGGTCATCCGCCATTACAGAAGCGGCCGGTGGCTGAACAACATCACCCGGGACGGCCTGTTTTCGGATCCTCAGAGCGAATCCATATAAAGTCAAAATATAAAAGTTTTTAATCAAATAAACGGAGGACAGCGTGTCTGTTTTGTCATAAAATAACATCAACAAAGGAACAATTTTTGTTACTGTGAACAGTAACTAATTATATGGAGGTAAGATATTATGACAAGAAAATGGTGGCATGACAAAGTAGCTTATCAGATTTATCCCAAGAGCTTCTATGATTCCAACGGAGACGGCATCGGCGATCTTCCGGGTATCATCAGCAAACTGGATTACCTGCAGGATCTGGGTGTGGACATCATCTGGCTCTCCCCCTGCTACTCCTCTCCCCTTGCGGATCAGGGATATGATATTTCTGATTACTACAAGATTGATCCCCGTTTCGGAACCATGGAAGACATGGACCGCCTGATCGCGGAAGCCAAGAAAAGAAATATGTATATCCTGATGGACCTGGTGGTCAACCACTGCTCCGACGAACACGAGTGGTTCCAGAAAGCCTGTGAAGATCCGGACGGAAAATACGGGAATTTCTTCTATCTGAGAGAGAAAAAAGAAGGAGAACTTCCCACCAACTGGCGTTCCTATTTCGGCGGACCCGTATGGGATGATCTTCCCGGCACCAACAAACAGTACCTGCATGTATTCCATAAAAAACAGCCCGATCTCAACTGGGAAAATCCGGAAGTACGGGAAGAGGTATATAAAAACATCAACTGGTGGCTGGATAAAGGTCTGGGCGGTTTCCGGATCGACGCCATCATCAATATCAAAAAAGCACTGCCTTTTCAAAACTACGAACCGGACCGGGAGGATGGCCTTTGCAGCATAAAGACTATGTTAAAAGAAGCAAATGGAATCGGCAAATTTTTAGGAGAGATGCGGGACCGCACCTTTAAAAAATATGATGCGTTCTCCGTCGGAGAGGTATTCGACGAGAAACCGGAGGAAATTCCGGACTTTATCGGAGATGACGGCTACTTTTCCAGTATGTTTGACTTTAACGAGACCATCTTTGGGCAGAGCCAGAAGGGCTGGTATGACGCAAAACCCATCACACCGGACGATTACAAACGCTGCTGTTTCGAATCCCAGAAAAAAATAGGGGACATCGGATTTTTGTCCAATATCATCGAGAACCACGACGAGCCCAGAGGCGTCAGCCGCTACATACCGGACGGGGATTGTTTTGACAAGAGCAAAAAGATGCTGGCGGCTTTGAATTTTATGCTGCGCGGTCTTCCCTTTATCTACCAGGGACAGGAGCTGGGTATGGAGAATATGTCCTTCCATTCCATTGACGAGATCGACGACATCTCCACACTGGACGAATACCAGGTGGCTTTAGACGCCGGCTTATCCCAGGAAGAAGCCCTGAAAGTGGCTTCCAGATACAGCCGTGACAACGCCAGAACCCCCATGCAGTGGTCCGATGAAGAAAACGCCGGTTTCACTTCCGGAACCCCTTGGCTGAAAGTGAATCCCAATTACACTTCCATCAACGCCGCTTCTCAGCTTAAAGACCCGGATTCCGTGAGAAGTTTCTACAAGAAGCTGATCGCCCTGCGGAAATCACCGGAGTACAAAGAGACCGTCGTATATGGGGAACTTACGCCTCTTTGGGAGGAACAGCACAACCTGATGGCGTACAGCCGCAAGGGAGATAAGACCCTTTATGTAATTGGAAATTACCAGAGAGAAGAGCAGTCCGTAACCCTTCCCGGCGCTTGCCAGAAAGTGCTGCTCAACAACTACCCGGATCTTCAGGCCGACGGCAATACCATCCGCCTGTACGGATACCAGGTACTGATTTTAGAGATGTAAAGAATACTGCATAAAATCACAAAAATATAACAGGCTGATATACCAGGCAGGCATCCTTTCATAAGCCTTCCCTATATATCAGCCTGTATTTTTTCCCTTTAAAGTTCTTCCTGCAGCCGGTCAAACCGGGCCATACACTCATCCACGGACGCTCCGTTTAACAGTTCCCGGACGATCAGACATGTATTCCCCCACTGCTCCAGCTCCATACTGGCATTGGCTCCAAGCACATAGACCCCTTCGTTGATCCGGTCATTCAACGGCTTCAGAGCGTCTATACAGTCCACCTCCACATTTTTGGACGGAGATATCACATGATTGATATCCGTATAAGTCTTCAGGCACGCATCGGATGTTATGATATCCAGAACTTTTTTCGCATCTTCCAGATGTTCTGCTTCTGCGCTGATCCCGTATCCGGTCATGGGCACCACCGGCATAGGACCATAGTCGCTTGGAAATCCGATCACCTGCAGGTTAAAGTCCGGATTTCCGTAGGCCGTCTCCGTATTGGCGGCACCCCAGTAAGCCATGACAATGGGTGTCTTCTGGGCCAGAAAATCTGGTCCCTCCCCCTCTATCGCCTCATACGTATATGCCTTTTCTGCATCGATATATCCTTTGTCGATCATCTCCTTCAGGTATTCAAACCCCGGACGCATATAGTCACTGTATTTTGCCTCCTTGTCATTCAATGCCTGGATCTTCGCTTTTGTATCGCCTCCGTTATACAGGTCTGCGTAGGCCTGTGCAAAAACAATTGTCTCCAGCCACCAGCGGTTGGCTCCTATGGGCGTCTCAATCCCGTTTTCCTTAAATACCCGGCAGCATTCCATAAGATCCTCCGGCTTTTCCGGAAGGGAAAGGCCATACTGATCAAACATGTCTTTATTGATGAACAGTCCATAGACTACGACCTCCTGAGGGATTGCCACCAGCTTTCCGTCTATGGTATTGGCTGTCTTTACCGCTTCCCGAAGATTCTTCGCAGACTCAAGATTAGACAGATCCGCCAGCTTACCCTCCTCGCCCAGAATCCGGATCGAATCCGGGTTCATCAGATAAATATCATCCATATGATTCCTGGCCCGGTCAACAAGTACCTCATCATAGGTTTTCTCCTGATAGTTCTCTGCCGTATACGTTCGGTATTCCATGGTCAGATTCAGCGCTTCTTCTGCTTCCATAACCGTCACGTCAAAGGCGCTTCTTGCCACATTTTTCGCATGGGGATTGGCCTTTTCCATAGGACCAAACAGATAGACGGTTGCCTTTTCCTCCTCCCGGCCGCTCACCAGATTCTTATCCTCCGGCGCTTTCTTCCCACAGGCGGCCAGTCCGCAAACCATAACTCCGGCCAGCAGAATAACCGCTGCCCCTTTTTTCATTTCCCGCATTCCCTCACACCTTTCTTACCATAACTGATTCAATGTCTTTCTAAGAGCCTCCATGTCGATGGGCTTCGCCACGTGGGCATTCATCCCGGCGTCCATGGCTTCCTTCACATCCTCTGCAAAGGCATTGGCAGTCATGGCCACAATCGGTATGGTCTTCGCTTCTTCATGGCCGGATTCCCGGATCATTCTTGTGGCTTCATATCCGTTCATCACCGGCATTTGTACATCCATCAGCACGGCATCAAAACTCCCCTTCGAAGAAGCAATAAAATGCTCTGCTGCAAGTTTCCCATTGACCAGAATCTCACAGGTGGCTCCCTCCAGATCCAGAAGCTCCTGAAGAATCTCCCCATTGATCTCATTGTCTTCTGCCACGAGAAAATGCCGCCCTTCCAGACCGCTTGCCCTGTCACTGATTTTCTCCGGTTCTAAGAGTCCCTTTGCTGTAAGTATCTCCTGAAGCTTTTTCTTCAAACCAGATGTAAAGAATGGCTTTGGCAAAAATCCGCCGATTCCCGCCTGTACCGCCGTTTCTTCTATTCCATCCCACTCATGGGCATACAAAAGACAGATGGGCATCTTGTCTGCCCTGGTTTCCCGGATTTCTCTGACCGTCTCAATGCCGTTCATGTGAGGCATATCAAGGTCCAGAAGCACCAGATCATAAGGTTCTCCCAGCCGGCTTTGTTCCCGCAGCTTCTGCAGGCCCTCTTCGCCTCCAAACGCAGTATCGGCCCGAACTCCTGCGTCCTCCATCAGCATCCGGATATTCTGGCAGGTCTCCTTAGACTCATCCACCACCAGAATCCGCGAGATCCCCTGCTCCTTCCAGAAAGCGTCTTCTTCCTGTTCTGCAGTGAGAAGTTCCAGTTCTACGGTGAACAGACTTCCCCTGCCCACTTCACTGGATACCTGAATGGTCCCGCCCATAAGCTCCACGATGTTTTTTGTGATGGCCATGCCAAGGCCTGTTCCCTGCACTTTATTGGTGGTGCTGTTCTCAGCTCTGGTAAATGCATCAAAAATCACTTCCAGATATTCCGGGGTCATGCCAAATCCGTTGTCTTCCACTTCAATCCGGATATGTTCATGGGATTCTCTGATCCGTTCAAGTCCTGTCAGCCGAAGCTGAATCGCTCCGCCTTCCTGTGTGTATTTGACCGCGTTGGAGAGAAGATTGATCAGAACCTGATTCAGCCTCGTCTCATCTCCCACCACACGTTCCTGACGAATTCCTGCGACGGTTACGTCAAAGCTCTGCCCCCTGGCCCTGGCTGCCGGGCGGATGATCGAATCCACGGAAGATACCGTATCACAGAGCGTGAACGCGTTCATGGAGAGCACCACTTTTCCGCTCTCAATTTTGGAAACATCCAGAATGTCATTGATCAGGCTCAGAAGATGCTGGCCGGACACCAGAATCTTCCTGGTATATTCCCGCACTTTTTCCGGACGGTCTGCATTCTCTTCCAGCAGTCTGGTAAATCCCAGAATCGCATTCATGGGAGTGCGGATATCATGGGACATATTGGACAGAAAGGTAGTCTTGGAACTGTTGGCAATCTGAGCTTCCTGAAGTGCTTTCGCAAGCTGTGCATTATGCAGTTCCCGTTCCTCAGCACGTTCTTTCCTGAGCTTTTTCTGCTGTCTTTCATGAAAAGAGAACAATACACAGCAGAGAAAGAAGGTTAACAGCATGACCGCCACAACAATCAGAATATTCTGGTTTACTGCGCTGCCTTCCTTCTGGATGGCCTCCACCGGCACATATCCAATCAGATACATGGCGCCGTCGCCCACGGACCACATATAGATCAAAGATTCCTTGCCCAGAACATTATGGTAAAACATCACATTGCCTCCGGAAGCGATGCTGTCCGCAATCATGGCCTTGATATCAGGCTCCACAATCTGGTTGGCATAGCAAAAGTCTTCCAGATTCAGATGACCGGCATCCCGCTCTCCCATCCCTTTGGGCTTTAACACAAAACGCTGGCTCTTGACATCCATAATGTACAAAGTGGCGTTGGCATTGTAAAAATTATCCGGCAGCGCCTCATCAAAAGAATCATACACATATTCCACGTAGAGCAGTTTCGTCTCTTTCCCATCCTCCAACACCGGACATTCCATGGTATAAGCCCAGGTCCCCATACTGTTCAGATAAGACTGAGAAAACCGCATCCCCTCCACGGACTTTCCCGCAGAAAAGTCCAGCTCGTTTGCATCAAACGCCTCTCCGGTACTGGACAACCCTTCTGAAACTCCCGATTCTGTCACAGATACTTTTGTCATAATCTTGTTTCTGTCATAAAAACGAATGAATTGTTCCAGATCTTCGGACTCAGATAGCTCCTGTGCCATCAGTTTTTGATACTCCGCCTCCATCTGAAGCATCGTCTCAATGGTCCCTCTGATCAGATCCAGACTTTCACTCAGATTCCCGATGGCCGACTCGGACATCTCTGACGTAATTCTTCTGGAAACAGAGAATACAACAGACCCCAATACAATAAAAAACATTGTAATGGAGACAATCAGCGCTTTGGAACTGTTAACTCTCCTTTTTTTCTTTTCCTTTTCCATATTACCTTTTATCCATAATACCATACACTGCAGTTACTGATACTATTATTATAATCCGGAATGCATGTATCAGCAATCTATTTTTCTGTAAAATACACGGTTGTTTTTCATAATCCAGGCCATCTGTCCGTCTGCTGCGGACAGACAATCCTTCCAGTCTGAACGGAAACAAAGATGCGAAAAAGAATCCTTTCTTCCGGCACAAGAATTAACAGGTATGAGAAAAGCTGCCAAGCAAAAGGAGCCCGAAGGCTCCTTTTATATCGCATCTTTTATTTTTGTTCCCGAATGAACACTGCCGTCGCAGCCGGAACGTGAAGCGTTTGGTTCTCCAGACGGATGTCTCCTCCATTCTGATACAGCGTCTCTCCCAACACTCCGTCGTATGGGAAGGATACCTCATTCCCGGACGGATTCAGCACAATCAGCACGCTGTCCTGCCCGTCCATCCTGCGGTAAGCAAGCGGATATGCATGATCCTCGCAGTACAAAAATTCAATCCTGGCCTCACTTTGCAGCACCGGAGTGGCTTTACGGATCTCAATCAGTTTCTTCACTTCATGATACACCGAATCCGGATCTGCCATGGCCTTTTCCACGGTGGGACGGTCTTCTGCCGGATCGATGGGGATATACAGATCCTCCTCTTTTCCGTCAGAGAAACCGGCGTTCAGGCCGCTGTCCCACTGCATGGGGGAACGGGAACCGGTCCTTATATAACCGCCTTCCACAGAAGTCACATCTGCCAGATACCGCATGCCGATCTCATCACCATAATAGATAAACGGCGCTCCCGGAAGAGAGAGCAGGAAGGCAAACACGATCTTTACCTCTTCTGTGTCCAGCCATTTGGTCAGGCGTTCCATGTCGTGATTTCCGGACGGAACACAGATCATACCCTTGCCGTTGGTGGGCTCATAGCACATCTTATAGTAATCAATGAACGCTTTGGCATTTCCTCTGCCCTGACGGGAAAAATAAGGATCATCCCCATGATAGAGGTCTGTATAGTGACTGGGGCCAAAATGCAGCATAAAATCCATATGGTATCCGGATCTTAAGCTTCGGTCCGGCTGTCCCCACTCAGAGATCATGGCTGCATCCGGAAATTCCTGATCCAAAAATCTGCGGAAATCCTGCCACAGAGCAATGGTTCCCTCCTGCTCGGGATCATTTTTTACCAGAGAACCCGCCATATCTACCCGGAATCCGTCACAACCTAACTTCAGCCAGAAACGCATGATATCCTTGATGGCTTCACGGGTGGCAAGGGCATCCTCCGAATCGATCGGCTGCTGCCAGCCCGGATCGTCGATCTCATAAAAACCATAGTTCAGGCAGGGCTGATGGGCGTAGAAATTCACTCCTACGCTTCCGTTTCGGTCACTCATCCCCCGAAGAAATCCTTTGACGCTTCCAACGCCGTCAAAATCCTTCCATGCATCGTCGGTCCATACATAACGTCCGGAATAGGGATTTTTTTCCGGTTTCAAAGATTCCTGAAACCATTCATGATCCCAGGAAGTGTGTCCGGGCACCAAATCCAGCATCACATGCATATCGCGGCTGTGCGCCTCTTCAAACAAACGTTTCAAGTCAGAGTTGGTTCCATACCGGGGAGCCACCTTTCTGTAATCAGAGACATCGTATCCCGCATCCAGAAACGGAGACTCAAAGCAGGGATTCAGCCACAGAGCATTGCATCCAAGCTCCTTGATATAGTCCAGATGATCGATAATTCCCTGGATATCACCGATGCCGTCTGCGTTTGTATCCGCAAAGGACTGGGGATAAATCTCATAAAATATTGCGTTTTTCAGCCATTCAACCAATTGTGTCTTCCTCCTAATTCAAGTTCCAATATCAATGACAGATCACATTTTCGCTGTCCGGATCAAAGAAATGCGCTTTGTCCACATTCGCCCCAATCTGATAGGGCCCCTTCTCGGGCTGTGTTCCGGTAGCCGGAATCTTCACGGTGATCCTGGTCTCTCCTAAATACATATACAGATTATAGTCCGCACCCAAAAGTTCGCTGAAATTCATCTCCACATCCAAGGTGTTGTCCTTCGTCCGCTTGTCTTCCGTAAGAAAATCTTCCGGACGTAGTCCCATAACCACCGTCTTGGAAACGTACGGGGTCAAAGCCTCCCATTTTTCTTTCGGAATGGCCACCTTATTCTTGTCAATCACAGCGTAGAACTTTCCGTCTTCCTTTTGAATCACGGCGTCAATAAAATTCATCTGGGGACTGCCGATAAAACCTGCCACAAACAGATTCACCGGCGTGTCATACAATGCCTGAGGCGTGTCAAACTGCTGCACGATCCCGTCCTTCATGACCACGATCCGGTCGCCCATGGTCATAGCTTCTGTCTGGTCATGGGTAACGTATACAAAGGTCGTGTCCAGTCTCTGATGCAGACGGGCGATCTCGGTTCTCATGGTCGCCCTGAGCTTTGCATCCAGGTTGGACAAAGGTTCATCGAGCAGGAACACAGACGGGTGACGGACCATGGCGCGCCCTAAAGCCACACGCTGTCTCTGACCGCCGGAAAGCTCTTTGGGCTTGCGCTCCAAAAGATGCTCCAGGTCCAGAACCTTTGCCGCCTCATGAACGCGGCGGTCGATCTCCGCTTTGTCTTCCTTTCGCAGGTTCAGTCCAAAAGCAATGTTCTTATATACATTCATATGGGGATACAATGCGTAGTTCTGGAATACCATCGCGATCTCACGGTCTTTGGGCGGAACTTTATTGACCACCCGGTCCCCGATGTACAGTTCGCCCTCGGACACGCTCTCAAGTCCTGCGATCATGCGCAGAGTCGTGGATTTTCCGCAGCCGGAGGGTCCGACCAGAATAATAAACTCTTTATCTTTAATATCCAGATTCAGATTTGGTACAACCGGCGAAGTTGCGCCTGGATAAGTTTTTGTCACATTTTTAAAACGTATCGAAGCCATACTATTTCCTCCTGATTCTAATTATCTTCTTTTTCCTTTTCCCGGATACGCCTGCCGGTTCCAGTCCGGGTTGGAATAACTGCTCTCCTGATACAGAATTTCGGTAGTTCTATGTTCTTCGTCAATGAAAAGCGCCTCTTTGGGAACCGTGTGAGTTTTTACTTCCATCTTTTCCGGATCGATCATACGAAATGCCCGGAAAAAGAGAAAGCAGTTCAGATAGGCCACCAGTCCGAACCCTATGGTCCCCCATAAAAATATGGCCCCATTCACACCTTCCGGATCCATAAAAAACGTAAGATACACCGCAAAAGCAGGAAGCAGGATACTAAGAAGCGTCCATGGCAGCGCAGCAATACTGATCAGCCATGCATTTTTCAGAATATCTCCCACTTTGTTTTTGTACCTGGCCTGTAAGGGGAACAGATACTGAAACCCAAACAGGAACAGGATGCACATGGCAAAAAAACTGATCCGGTACACTCTGCCCATCAGGCCGGTCATACTGATGACAATCAGATAGTAGATGCCCAGGAATGCGAATACCAGCAGGCAGAAAACCCAGATCACGGTTGCCTGTGCCAGATTCTGCAAAAAAGCTTTCCAGTACTGCTTTACAATCACATCATCCTCGTCGTCTGTCAGAATCGCCTGCATACAGGCAAACAGAGCGGAAAGGGAAGCTCCGATTGTGATAACCGGAAGCGATAAAAGGCAGAACATCACATTGCACAAAAAGATGTTTGCCAGCTTCCGAAGGGCATTCATCAAAGGCCCGTTCATATCAAATAGATTCATAGCAACTGCCTTTCAACATAAGAAGAAATACTTATTTGATGGCGCCTTCTACCATACCATTCATAATCTGTTTCTGTGCCACAATAAAGATGATCACCATGGGAATGATCGCCAGCAATGCTGCTGTCAGAATCAGATCCCACTGTTTGACGTAAGATCCCACGAACGCCTGCACTGCAACGGGCAGCGTCTTCACTTTACCGTTCTGACCAAGCATCAGGGACGGAAGCAGATAGTCGTTCCAGATCCACATACCGTTCAGAATCGTGACGGTGGTGATCACCGGAGAAAGCAGCGGAAAGATAATGCGGAAGAACGTGCCTTCCGGCGAGCATCCGTCAATGGCTGCCGCCTCTTCCAGCTCATAGGGAATCCCCTTGATAAAACCAGTCAGGATAAAGACCGTCATGGCCCCGCCGAATCCGCAGTAAGCAAACACAATGCCCGGAATGGACTGCAGCAGAGAAAGGCCCACAAAATCTCCCACATCACGGAAAGTAGAGATCAGAGGCAGCATAACTACCTGGAACGGAATGATCATCGATGCAATAAAGGTCATATAGATCACGGTGGACCATTTGGTCTTGTTGCGGCAGATCACCCATGCTGCCATGCCGCCGAACAGTGCCAGCGTCACCAGGGAAAGAATGGTGATGATCGCCGATGTGCCGAATGCATACCAGAAGTTAAAGTTGGAGTTATTGACAACCGCCGAGAGGTTGGACATCAGCTGAGATACACTGACTCCGCCGAATCCTACCGGGTCTGCTACGATGTTATTGGCATTTTTAAAGGTATTCATAACCACAAGATAAAACGGAAACAGCGTATAGACTGCAACAATAATACCAATAATGGTCAGAATGATTTTTCTGGATTTTTTCATCTCCATTACATCTCCACCTCCCTCTTGTTGGATATACGAACCTGAATGATGGATACACATGCCAGCACGATAAAGAAGAAGACGGCTTTCGCCTGTCCAAGTGCATAACTGTTCTTGGAGATTGCTGTATTATAGATATTCAGAGCCAGCATCTGGGTACCGTTGGTCAGGTAGCTTCCCATAAAGTCTGTCACGGAACCAGTACCGTTGGTCAATGCCATGTTGACGTCAAACTGTTTGAACGCCGAAGTCAAAGTCAGGAAAGTACAGATCGTGATGGTGGATGCAATCATGGGAATCTTGATCTTCATCAATGTGGTGATCGCATTGGCGCCGTCAATCTGAGACGCTTCCAGCACATCTTTGGGAACAGTGGTCAGTCCGGTCACATAGATCAGCATGATGTAGCCGGCATACTGCCAGACATACACAACGATAATGGCCGCAAAAGCGGTATTGGTGGCCGACAGAATCGAATTTTGCATACCCATGGTCTTGGCTGTAATCTGGACAAGCACATTGTTGAATGCGAACTGCCAGATGTAACCCAGCACGATACCGCCGATCAGATTCGGCAGGAAATAGGATGCACGGAAGAAATTTACGCCTTTTAACTTACTGGTACAAAGAAGCGCCAGTGCAAAGCCGACCAGATTCACCAGTATAATATTAAAGATTACAAAAAGGAAGGTCAGCAGGATGGACCAGATAAATGCCGGATCTTTAAACATGGAAGTATAGTTGGAAACTCCGACAAACTGGGTGAACTTAATCCCGTTCCAGTCTGTAAAAGAATAAAATACACCCAGAAGCAGCGGAATAATCACCGTCACTGCAAAGGTAAAAAGCAGCGGGAACAGGAAAATAAAGTTGATGATACTGCGATGATGTTCGACTGTCGGGATGAAATACAGTCCAAGCAGGACAGCCACCGCCCCGAGAATCAGAAGCGGACCCCTTATGGAATTTTCGCTGCCACTGAAATCCATGACAAGCGCTGCCACCAGTCCGACCGCACCGGCGATCAGAAGAACAAGAGACAGCATCTTTCTGCTCGTTGAGTTTTCAGACATATTACAACTCCTCTCTTGGCCAGAATCTTTTTCTTTTTATCGGGCAAAAGAACGTTCCTTCCCCTGCCCTTAGCACGGAACACCAGATGCCGGACAACTGCCTCCTTCTGTATATTCCGGTGCAAAAAAACCGGACGGCGGCTTATCACCCGCCGTCCAGTCTGTACGATGATGCATGTTTATGCAGTTTTCAAATCAAAATCCTTAGTTTGCATAGCAAGCCTGGATGACCTGCTGCATGGTCTTTACGAAACCAGCGGCATCCAGTCTTCCTGCTGCGTAATCGTTGAAGACCTGACCCGTATAGTTCTGTGCCAGACCCTCTTTCATATTAAGCCAGTGCCATCCGGAAGTCTTGTCTGCATTCTGATAATCGATGATGGTCTGTGCAAAGGGATCCGATGCCACATACGTACAGGATTTGAACGGGCTGATGAATCCAGCCTCCTCTACCAGAACCTGCTGTGCCTTGTCTTCAGAACACCACTGCAGGAATGCTTTCGCCGCATCTTTGTTGCCGTCAGAGAACACTGCCCACCAGGACGGAGAGTTGGTCAGGATCGTGTCCATGCCATCCTGGAATGCATAAGGAATCATGCCCACTTCGAAGTTGCCTGCTGCCGCGTAAGCCTCAGCGTCTGCGGTGGTCATGGTAGCGCCGATCCAGGAACCCTGGGTAACGAACGCATATTTGCCGGATGCAAAGTTCAGGATCTGCTGATCATATGTACCGGATACCAGAAGCGCCGGATCCGAATACTGATTCAGAAGTCCCACAAACTCTGCAAAATCCGTAAGACGTGCTTCATCCACTTTTCCGCCGTCATTGAGCATATCAATATAAGTAGTATCGTCGCGTTTCAGACCGCCGTCAATGTAATTCGCAAACAGATGGTTGCCGGTTGACCAGTACAGGTTGGTTGCCTCTGCACAGTAACCAACAACTGCGTCAATGCCAAGCTCTGCTTTCTTCGCATCCAGCGTCTCGAAAGCCGTTTTGATTGCATCCGGTCCGGTCAGAGTCGCAGGATCAATGCCTGCCTTCTCAAGGATGCCCGCGTTATAAGCCAGTCCGACTGCTTCCACCGTATACGGGAATCCGATAGTTCCATGCTCATCAACATAAGCAGCGTCCGTATCTGAAGCCCAGGCTTCTCCGCTCATATCTTCCAGCATGCCTTCCCAGTTGGAAAAATCTGTAGCTCCTCCATTTACAAAGATGTCCGGCATATTGTTTGCCTGATAGTAGCCCTTCAGCGTACCCTGGATGTCGATACCGCCGCCCATGGACTCGATCTCCACCGTAACGCCGGTCTCCTCTTTGTACATCTCAGCCAGTTTTTTCAGCTGTGCGTCAATCTCGATCTTACCATTGACCAGACGGATCGTATCTCCGGAAGCCGAGGAACCACCCTCTGAAGAACCGCTTTCCTCAGTACCGCCCTCTGTCGTGCCCCCTTCAGAGCCGCCGTCAGAAGAACCGCCGCCACATGCAACCAATCCCAATGCCATCGTTGATGCCAACAGTACCGCAATTACTTTTCTTTTCATTGTTTCCTCCTTAATTAGTGTTGTATGACACCTTCATTTAGTTACCTTTTGCGCATAAGGTCTATGTTGTGTATTTTACCATCATTTTGCCCAAATGGCAATACCTTTTGCCCGTAAGGTTTGCATTTTTTAGCAATATAGCATTTTTTTTGTGCTATATGCGAGCATCCTTTCCTGTGTTCGTCATATTGCCGAACACACAGCACCCCTGCGGCAGCCGTCAGATCCCATCCCTTTCAGATGTCTGACTTATTACCTGAGTTGAATAAGAATCCTGTTTTGCAGGATTCTCCGCCTGCGGCGGGTCGCTTTGGCAACATTTTACCTTTCCGCCGCAGTGCGATCCTTCCCGGAGGTTTTTTGCGGCAGTCGCCAAATGTCTGCAGGCAGCCACCTGGCTCGTTGCTCGCGGCAATAAAAAAGGCATGCCGATGTACGCTTCTACATCTTACATGCCTTTTGTATCTTCCTACCGGTCAGCGAAGATCTTTGACGCTGTCGCGGATGATCAGTTCTGTGGGCAGTTCCACGTTCCACTCAGTAAGCTCCAGTCCCTGGATCATGTGCAGCAGATATTCCACGGAAAGTTTTCCCTTCTTTGTCACGTCCTGCCGGACCGTGGTAAGGGCCGGGCGCACAATCCTTGCAATCAGATTGTCATCAAATCCCGTAAAGGATAAATCCTCCGGAATCCGGACTCCGTGATCACTCAGATACGCCATGAGAATCGCCGCATAATAATCCGAACAACACATAAATGCCGTGTAGTCCCGCGACATATGGTAAATCTCATTCAAGCTGGATTCCTGTTCCATCATTCCGGGACGAATGATCAGAAGATCTTTCTCCCTGGTCTGTACACCATGGTCCTCCATGGCCCGCTGATGACCTTTGTAGCGGATATAATCCACACCTTCCATATTATCTGCCAGAAAAGCAATCTGCCGGTGTCCTCTTTCCAGAAGATAGCTGGTAATTTCATAGGCACCTTTCTCATCTTCCAGGCCGATGTTCACATACTTCATGACCTCCCGGGGCGCATAGCTGTCAATCAGAACCACCGGCTTCTTATACCGGCTCCTCACCCTTACAAAATCATCGTGCAGCATGCCGATCAGGATCAGCCCGTCCACATTCCAGGTCAGGACATTTCTTAAGATCTCCTGGATATCATCCGCCGTATAGATCATGATATAATAACCCTTGGCCCGGACCTCCGCTTCGATCGCCCCCAAAAGTTCACCAAAAAAAGGGTCTGCAATCATGTTCTCGTACTTATCCTTCCGGCACTTCATGGCTACGCCGATAATCCTGGAACAATTTTGTGTCAGACTGCGGGCACTGATATTGGGAACATAATCATATTCCTCCAAAAGTTTTTGTACCCGCTCCACTGTTTTCTGAGATACCTCGCTCGTCTTGCCATGGATGACATTGGAGACAGTCGTTGTACTGATTCCAAGCACTTCTGCCATATCTTTGATCGTTACCATGATTACGCTCCCCCACACTTCGCGTTTACAGAAATTCTAACATAATCTGACCTGGATAGCAAGTTTCAAAAATCCGCCTTGCAGTTCACCCTTTGTCCAGAAGCCCTGCATCTTTTGATTCCTTCTTTTCATACAAAGTTCTGGCCAAAGAATTTGATGTGGCCCTTCTCCTGCACTTATGTTCACTGAGGGTATATTTACATGATTAAAAAAGGCACAGAGACGCCGTGTCTCTGCACCTTTGCAATTTCCTGTCTTTCATCCTCTTGGATGAACTCTGCTGTATTCTGTTTTCGTCTCCTGCTGAAACCCTGCGTAGATCTGAGTCGCCGTCAGATCTGTATAGCCTAACATCTCCTGGATTGTGCCAAGTTTCGCACCATTGGAAGCCATATGGGCAGCACAGGAATGCCGGAACATCCGGGGCGTAATCTCTTTTTCGATGCCCGCTTTCACCGCATAGATTTTCAAAAGTTTCCAAAACCCCTGTCTGCTCATGGGCGCTCCGGAATAATTCAAAAAAAGACACTCTGTTTTTTCTTTTTTCAAAAAATGCTCCCTGGCACCGGACACATACTGAGACAGCGCAGTTCCCGCTTTTTCACCGAAAGGTACCATTCGCTCTTTTTCTCCGTCCCTGCAGATCACCCAGCCGTAACGCAGATTCAGATCCCCCACTTCTAACCGGACCAGCTCGCTGACCCGCATGCCAGTCGCGTAAAGCAGCTCTAACATGGCTTTGTCGCGGAGCCCCTTTGGCGTATCCAAGGAAGGCTGAGCCAGCAGATGTTCCATCTCCTGCACCGAAAGAATCCCTGGCACATGCCGTTCCACTTTCGGAGCCTTCAGACGGAAGGCCGGGTCCTCCAAGATTCTGTGATTCCTCACCAGATACTCAAAAAATCCTTTCATGGAAGCGATATACCTGGATATGGTGGATGCAGCCATCCCGCTTTTCTCCAGATACAGGACATAGGAATTCAGAACCGTAGCTGTAATCCCGTCAACAGAACGCACCCCTTGTCCTTTCACATACAAAACCATTTTCGACAAATCACTGTGATAAGACATGACTGTATTGCGGGATGCCTTTTTGACATCCGTAAGATATGTTACAAAATACCGTATTTCCTCGTCCATGATCGTTCCCTCAACACTATAAACTGCTTACAGTATATCGAAGAACGACTCTGATTTCAACATTTTTTCTCACATTTTTCTTAAAATTTGTTGTAAAATCAACGGATTGAGATAAACCTCCGTCACAATCCCAAATACCAGGAAGAAAAACCCAATCATCCCAAGGAACAAGTACTTTTTCCGGTTGTTCCCCTGCTTCCAGACCCATAAAAGCATCCATCCAAAAGCCGGAATGTAAAAGAAGATCTGCGGAATCACCCCGGCCACGCAAAGAATCACGCCTTTAAGCCCCAGCCGCACTGTGGAGATGCTGATCATGGTTCCCCAGGTCATCCCAAGCAAAAACAGTGCCCCTCCGAAAAAAAACGGTGCAGCAAAAAATGCGCCCAGCCCCAGCATCAGTCCATACTGACTGCACCGATACCCTCCCACATACCGGAAAAGCTTTTTATAGTCAATGGGCAGGGATGCGTACTGATTCAGAAAATACTCACTGAAAATCCCTGCGAAAGAATCATCCTTTTGCATCTGCACAAACAAAACCCCCGCCAAAATCCCTGCAAAAAAGAGAAACAAACCAATGCCGGGCGTCAGATGTCTTCTCTGAGTCCATGTGTCTTGCAGCATAAAAAAACCTCCCCAGTCATTGTATGAGAGGGGAAGGTTTCTTATAACCTGTTTATGCCAGCTCCCGGCATTTTTTCATAACTGCCTCCGATGCTTTTAAAACCGCATTTCTCATTCCGCAGGCTTCCAGCGCGGCCACACCTTCGATGGTGGTCCCGGCAGGACTGCACACCTGGTCTTTTAAAACTCCCGGATGCTCCCCGGTCTCAAGAACCATGGAAGCCGCCCCCCGAAGGGCCTGCGCCGCAAATACATAGGCCTGCTTTCTGGGCATCCCGCACCGCACTGCGCCGTCCGCCAGTGCCTCGATCATTATATAAGCAAAGGCGGGGGAGCTGCCGCTTGCGCATACCACAGCATCCATCAGTTTTTCATCCACATACTCCATTCTTCCTAAAGAGTTAAAAATCTTTCCCAGAATATTCTGTTCTACATCTGAAAACTCTTCCAGTCTGCAGCTTAACGCCGTCATGCCCTCTCCGATCATGGCCGGCGTGTTGGGCATGGCCCGGACCACCCGTTTATCATTTCCCAGTTCCAGCTTCAGCTCCGCGATGGTTTTCCCGGGAGCCAGAGAAATCAGCACATGCTCCGGAGTTATCATATACCGGATTTCTTTGAGTACCTCCCCATAAAACTGCGGCTTTACGGCCAGGAACAGGTATTTGCACTTATTGGCACATTCTGCATTGGTGTCAGTATACTCCACCCCCGTCTCCTCATAGATCCGCCGCCTGGTCTCCAGGGTCTTGGCACAAAAGATCATATCCTCCTTTGGAAAGGTTTTCAACGCCCCCAAAAGAATCGCCGTTCCCATATTTCCCATTCCGATAAAACCAATCTTTGCCATTTTTCATTCCTCTTAATTGTATTTTTTTGAAAAAAAGGATGCCGTACCCACGACATCCCTTTAATTTTCAAATCCTATTTTGCATAATCTGTCACCCGGCTCTCCCGGATCACATTCACTTTAATCTGACCAGGATATTCCAGATTGGCTTCAATCTGCTTGGATATATCCCGCGCCATCAATACCATGGCTGCGTCATCCACCTGATCAGGCACTACCATCACTCGAACCTCTCTGCCCGCCTGAATAGCAAAAGATTTTTCCACTCCCTTGAAGGAGTTCGCAATATCTTCCAGTTGTTTTAATCTGTTGGTATAAGTCTCCAGTGTCTCTCTTCTTGCGCCTGGTCTTGCCGCAGATATGGTATCTGCAGCCTGTACAATACAGGCAACCAAAGAAGTAGGCTCTACATCACCATGATGTGATTCAACTGCGTTGATCACTGTAGCTGACTCCTTATACTTCTTGCATAAATCCACACCGATCTGAATATGGGAACCTTCCATCTCATGGTCTATGGATTTACCAATGTCATGTAACAGTCCGGCTCTCTTCGCCATCCGGACATCTGCGCCAATCTCCCCTGCAAGTAATCCGGCCAAATGGGCAACCTCTATGGAATGCTTCAGCGCATTCTGACCATAGCTGCTGCGGAACTTCATACGGCCAAGAAGCCGTACCAACTCCGGATGAACGCCGTGAACACCGACTTCCAAAGTCGCCGCCTCGCCTTCTTCACGGATCTTCGCATCCACTTCCTTCTGTGCCTTCTCCACCATCTCCTCAATCCTTGCCGGATGAATCCGACCGTCAACGATCAGTTTCTCCAGCGCGATACGGGCCACCTCCCGGCGAATCGGATCAAAGCCGGACAAAATCACGGCCTCCGGTGTGTCATCAATGATCAGATCCACGCCGGTCATGGTCTCAAGTGTTCGGATATTTCTTCCCTCGCGGCCAATAATACGTCCTTTCATCTCGTCGTTCGGAAGCTGCACTACAGAAATGGTTGTCTCAGCCACATGGTCGGCTGCACACTTCTGAATCGCGGTGACGATATAATCCTTCGCCTTTTTATCCGCTTCTTCCTTCGCCCTGCTCTCCAGTTCTTTCACCAGTTTGGCAGTTTCATGTTTTACATCATCTTCAACTGTTTTTAAAAGATATTCTTTTGCTTGTTCGGAGGTAAGGCCAGAGATTCTCTCTAATTCCTGCAGCCGCTTTGCAGACAGCTCTTCCACTTCCGCACGCTTTTTCTCAAGCTGAGATTCCCGTGCGGCAAACCCAGCTTCCCGGCGTTCGATCGCCTCGGTCTTCTTGTCCAGAGATTCCTCTTTGGACAGGACTCTGCGCTCATAACGCTGGAGTTCTGCTCTGCGCTCTTTGGTTTCTTTCTCCAATTCGTTTCTGGTCTTCATGGATTCTTCCTTGACTTCCAGCATCGCTTCACGTTTCTTCGTCTCCGCTGTCTTCAGGGCTTCGTCCACAATCTCTCTCGCTCTGTCTTCCGCATTGCCCAGCTTTTCTTCCACTACCTTCTTCCGGTAGTTCACCGCGAAAGGCCAGGTAACTGCCGCTGACAGAATGATCGCGACCAGAACCGCAATGACTGTCGTAACCATTATACAGGAGCACCTCCTTATTAAGTTTTCATTGTACAAACACAATAAGTAGATTTTAAACTGTTTTGACAATTATGTCAAGTCTTGCATTCCCTCTTTGTGCATTCTGATCACAATCAGCGCTTCGATTTGCCCCTTGATCCATAAGATGCAATTCAAAAGTCTTCTTCCGGCCATTTTCGCAGGACTGCCAGAATGTCCCCTGTGCGAAACCCTTTTCTGGCCAGGGAGGCGATCAGCTTCTGACGCTGCTTTTCATCACACTCCCCGGGACAATAGTGCTTTTTCTCCAGATGCTTCTTGATCAGGACCTTCTCGTCAGCAGGTGTAAGATCCTCGTATACTGACTGTATCAGTTCTGGGGGCACCCCTTTTCGAAACTGAAGCTCCTGCTCGATCTGACGGCGGCTCTTGTGGTCTTTCCGATATTCGATATAGTTGCGGACATAACGCTCATCATCCAGATAACCATAGCCTTTCACATAGGCGATGGCCTCCTCCACAAGTTCCGGTTCAAATCCGGCGCTTAAAAGCTTCTCCCGAAGCTGCGCTTCCGTCCGGTCCATCCGCTCTAAAAGCTTTAAAGCTTTAATCTTTGCCCTCTTCTGCTCCTGGTTCGGCGGTTCCTGCCGGCTCTGGTCTTTCGCCTTCTGCAGGCGCTTCGGTACCTGATAATCCATAATGCTCTCTGACTTTCTTTTCAATCTCACGGCAGGTCTCCGGATTGTCTCTCAAAAACTGCTTGGCATTCTCTCTTCCCTGACCGATCTTGGCGTCGTTATACGCATACCACGCGCCGCTTTTTATTACAACAGAGCTGCTGGCCGCCAGATCTAGGATATCGCCCACTGTGGAGATGCCCTGTCCGAACATAATATCAAACTCTGCCTCCCGGAAAGGAGGTGCAATCTTGTTCTTCACCACTTTCACACGGGTACGGTTTCCGATGACTTCCCCGCCCTGCTTTAAAGCCTCAATCCGGCGCACATCCAGCCGGACAGACGCATAGAACTTCAGTGCACGGCCGCCGGTCGTCGTCTCCGGATTTCCGAACATGACGCCTACTTTCTCACGGAGCTGGTTAATAAAGATCACCACACAATTGGTCTTGCTGATAATCGCGGTCAGCTTCCGAAGCGCCTGGGACATCAGTCTGGCGTGAAGTCCCACATGCGAATCTCCCATGTCCCCGTCGATCTCTGCTTTGGGAACCAGAGCCGCCACCGAGTCCACAATCACGATATCCACTGCACCGGAGCGCACCATAGTCTCCGTAATCTCCAAAGCCTGCTCCCCGTTATCCGGCTGGGAGATATAAAGATTGTCAATATCCACGCCGATGTTCTTCGCATACACCGGATCCAGGGCATGCTCTGCATCGATGAACCCGGCAATGCCGCCCCTTTTCTGAACCTCTGCCACCATATGTAAAGCCACCGTCGTCTTACCGCTGGACTCCGGCCCGTAGATCTCCACCACACGCCCCTTGGGTACGCCCCCCGCTCCAAGCGCTATATCCAGGCTCAAAGACCCGGTTGGAATCGTCTCCACCTGCATATGCCCGGTGTCTCCAAGCTTCATCACCGATCCCTTCCCATACTGCTTCTCAATCTGGCTAAGAGCTGCGTCCAGTGCTTTGAGCTTCTCTTCCTTTGCCGACCCCTTCTCTTCTCTTCCCATACAGATTCTCCTCTTCTTTCCATTAAAATTCTATCAAAATTTCACAATACGAACTTTTGTTCGATTCCCTGCTATTATCCTACCTCATTTCCCCCCATCTGTCAAGCACGGAATCAAAAAGTTTTTGCTCATAAAAAGCAAAAAACGCCCGTCTGCCACTTTCCCCGCAGACGGGCACTTTCTGGTTTATTTTTTTGTGATAAATCCTTTCGCCTTCAGAGTCTCCGCACAGAGCACTGCACCGCCTGCAGCACCCCGGACGGTATTGTGAGAAAGTCCTACAAACTTCCAGTCATAGATGCTGTCTTCCCGAAGCCGGCCGATGGAGACGCCCATACCTCTTTCAAAGTCCACATCCAGCTGCACCTGCGGCCGGTTGTCCTCCTCCATATAACGGATAAACTGTTTTGGTGCACTGGGAAGCTCTGCCTCCTGAGGAAATCCCTTATAATTCACCAGCCGGTCAATCAGCTCTTCTTTGGAAGCTTTTTTGCGGAATTTTACAAATACCGCCGCTGTGTGTCCGTTCAGCACCGGCACACGGATACACTGGCAGGTAATCTTCGGCTCCTGAGCTTTCACGATCACACCATCCTCCACATGGCCAAGAACCCGAAGGGGCTCCTGCTCGGACTTTTCTTCCTCCCCTCCGATATAGGGAATGATATTCTCCACCATCTCCGGCCAGTCCTTAAAGGTCTTGCCCGCACCGGAGATGGCCTGATAAGTGGTTGCCACCACCTCATATGGCTCGAATTCTTTCCAGGCGTTCAGAACCGGCGCATAGCTTTGAATGGAACAGTTTGGCTTCACCGCGATAAAACCTCTGGTGGTGCCAAGTCTCTTTTTCTGGGAAGCAATCACTTCAAAATGCTCCGGATTGATCTCCGGAATCACCATCGGCACATCAGGTGTCCAGCGATGCGCGCTGTTGTTGGATACCACCGGAGTCTCTGCCTTTGCATAGGCCTCCTCGATGGCTTTGATCTCGTCCTTGGACATGTCCACCGCACTGAACACAAAATCCACACCAACCGCCACTTTTTCCACTTCGTTTACATTCATAACCACAATCTTTTTCACGGCTTCCGGCATGGGGGTCGTCATTTTCCAGCGTCCTCCCACAGCCTCTTCGTAGGTCTTTCCTGCTGACCGGCCGCTGGCTGCAATCGTCACCACCTCAAACCAGGGATGGTTTTCCAAAAGAGAGATAAATCTCTGTCCTACCATACCGGTACCGCCCAGGATACCAACTCTTAATTTTTCGCTCATTTTTCATCTTCCTCCTCATCATACAAATCGGACCCATTGTCCGTCCTGTACGCACATATGTATTTCCTATAAATAATACATAATTTTGAAACAAAATGCAACCCTTATTTTTCTGCGGAACATCCGCCCTCCAGATACGCTCTGTACGCCCGGATGGCCTCTTCCATGGCCGCCTTTCCAGGTGCCCCGACCGTCAGCCTTTTGTTTACACAGGTTTCCATGGAAATTGCTTCATAGATGTCCGCTTCAAACACCGGGCTGATGGCCTGATACTCTTCCAAAGACAGATCATCCAGCGCCTTCTTCTGCCGGATGCTGTACAAGACCAGCTGTCCCACGATGCCGTGTGCATCCCGGAAAGGCACACCGTGGTTTACCAGGTAATCCGCTGCATCTGTCGCGTTCGTGAAGCCGTGGCGGGCGCTGTCGCTCATACGCTCCTTACAGAAGGTGATCGTGTCCAGCATCCCCGTAAACAAAACAAGGCTTTTGTTCACCGTATCCATGGCGTCAAAGGCCATCTCTTTATCTTCCTGCATGTCTTTGTTATAGGCCAGAGGAATCCCCTTCAGCGTCGTCAGAAGGGCCATAAGCGCCCCGTAAACTCTGCCGGTCTTGCCCCGCACCAATTCTGCAATGTCCGGGTTCTTTTTCTGGGGCATGATGGAGCTTCCGGTGCTGTAGGCGTCATCGATCTCCACAAACTGGTATTCATTGCTGTTCCAGAGGATAATCTCCTCACAGAAACGGCTCAAATGCATCATAATTGTGGACAGAGCGGACAGATATTCGATCAGATAATCCCGGTCAGACACGGCGTCCATACTGTTCTCAACCGGACCGTAAAAATCTAAAAGCTCAGCGGTATACTCCCGGTCCAGCGGATAGGTGGTCCCGGCCAGTGCCCCGGCACCCAGAGGACAGTAATTCATCCGCTCGTAAATATCTCCAAGGCGCAGCCGGTCCCTTCGAAACATCTCAAAATAAGCCCCCATATGATGAGCCAGTGTAATAGGCTGTGCTTTCTGCAGATGCGTGAAGCCCGGCATGATGGTCTCCGTGTGTTTCTCCATAATCCCAAGCAGCACTTTTAAAAGATCCTGCAAGAGCCCATCGGTCTTTTGAACCTCTGCCCTTGTGTAAAGACGCATATCCAGCGCCACCTGATCGTTGCGGCTCCTTCCGGTGTGCAGCTTTTTGCCTGCATCTCCGATCCGATCGATCAGATTTGCCTCCATAAAACTGTGGATGTCTTCATACTCATCTGTGATTGTAAGCTTTCCGGACTCCACATCCGCAAGAATTTCCTGAAGTCCCTGAAGGATCTGATTCTGCTCTTCTTCCGTCAGAATTCCCTGTTTTTTCAGCATCCGTACATGGGCCATGCTGCCCTCTGCGTCCTGTCTGTACAGCCTTTGATCAAAAGAAACCGACGCGTTAAACTGGTATACCAGCCGGTCGGTCTCCTTGGTAAAGCGTCCGCCCCATAATTGTGCCATATCTTATTCGTCCTTTCCTGCAATGTCATCTTAAAAAAATCTCTTTCGAGATTGTAACATGTGCTCTGCACATGTTCCCTCCGGGGGATTCGGGCAATCTGATTGGGAACTTGTCCTCCCTTCGGGATGACTCCGATTGCCGTTGTTACAATCTCTTTCGAGATTGTAACATAAAGCATCCTTCTGCACAATTCCCTTTTCTTGTCAGATTCTGAAATTCGGCAAAAAAGGCAGGACACAGAATCGATCCATGTCCTGCCCGGATAATAATCCGTCTTACTTTTTGTTGTTCTTCTGAATCATATAGTAAGGCCATGCCACAAAAAGGATGCCGCCGATCATGTTTCCAACGGTCACCACTGCCAGATTATATACATAGCCGCCGATCGAAAGCCCTTCCATGCCGTTGGGGTCGAAAAGACCGGAGGCCATAATGGTCATATTGGCAATGCTGTGCTCAAAACCGCAGACTACAAATACGAAGATACACCAGAAGATCATGATCAGTTTTCCGGACTCTGTTTTCATCTTGGCACCGCACCACACTGCAAGGCATACCAGCATATTACAGAAAATAGCCTTGATAAAGAGATTCAGTGCTGCACCGCCCATTTTAGCAGCCGCTATGGTAGCAATCACTTCTCCCACAGCTCCTGTTGCAAGCCCTGTAAAATGGAATAAGACAGCCGCCAAAAGAGAACCTGCCAGGTTGCCTATGTAGCAGACGATCCACAGTTTGACGGCTTCGCCCCACTTTGCTTCCCCAGCAAATCCTGCACATGCCATGACAAAGTTATTGCCGGTGAAAAGCTCCGCACCGGCCATGACGACCAGACTGAGTGCAGCTGCAAAAGAAGCAGCCATCATGATCTTGCCCGCTCCAGTAGTACCCAGATTGCCTCCTACCGTCAGCATGACAAAACCGCCAAACGCGATAAAAAATCCAGCCATCACCGCTGCAATCACATAGCCCGCCGGATTATTGTTCAAAAGGTTCAGCTTCCCCTTTGCCGCGTTGCACACACTTCCAAATTCATCTCTAAACATCTCTACCCCTCCTGTTGGATTTACTATTTTTTCATCATACCATATTTTTTGTCTCATGTGATGGTACACTTTGTAGGAATCCGTTACTGTTCACACCATGGCTAATCACTCCGCTGATTCGTCATGGACCGGAATCCATTTTCAATTTTTTAATTTTTTTCAAAAAAAGACTTTACATTTTATGGTTCATCTGCTACAATAATCCTTGCTGTTAGGCAGTAAGCTTCCGTGGCTCAGTCGGTAGAGCGACGCACTCGTAATGCGTAGGTCACCGGTTCAAATCCGGTCGGGAGCTTTTTTATTTTTCCTTAAAATTTCAACGTGTTTCAGGGTTTAGAAAGCATGTGAGACCGTCCGGAAGCGGACGGCTTTTTACGTTTTATCGACCGTTTCTTTTTTACTCATTTCTTTCTTCTTTCCCGGTCTCTGTTTTATAAACAAAAGAATATACGATAAAGGAGACCCTCCATTGGGTCCCCTTTATCCACGCAAGGCAGAATCTACCAGCCAATCAGCCAGGAATAGATTCCCTCATATTTGTATCTGGATGCATCCCATGAGAAATCTTTCTGCATGCCTCTTGCAACCATCTCATCCCACTCTTTCCGGTGCACAAAATACGTATATTTTGCGTAATTGATCACTTCCATCATATCCCATGGATTGTAATTTGTAAAGGAGAATCCGTCACCTTTTCCTTCGTATTCATTATAAGGCTCCACCGTATCCTTCAGGCCTCCGGTCTCGCGGACGATGGGTACCGTTCCATAGCGGAAGGAAATCATCTGGGTCAGACCACAGGGTTCAAACGCAGAAGGCATCAAAAATGCATCTGCAGCCGCGTACAGCTTATGGGACAGTTCATCTGCATAATAGATATTGGCAGATACTTTATCCTGGTATTTCCATGCATAATGGCGGAACATATCCTCATAGCGCTGGTCTCCGGTACCAATCACCACAAACTGGGTATTGTCATCCACAATCTGCTCCATAACCTCCGCAATCAGATCAAGTCCTTTCTGATCTGTCAGACGGGAAATCAGGCCGATCAGCATCTTGTTCTCATCCACAGCCAGACCAAGGGCCTGCTGAAGTGCTTTCTTATTGGCCGCCTTGCCTTTCTTAAAGTTCTTTAATTTGTATTTTTTGTCAATCTTTTCATCGGTATCCGGATTCCAGATCTCGTAGTCAATGCCGTTTACAATCCCTCTGAGATCCATATGCCTTGCGGACAAAAGCCCGTCCAGCCCTTCCCCGTACATGGGAGTCTGAATCTCATAGGCATAGGTCTCGCTGACCGTAGTGATGTAATCTGCGTATACCAGACCGCCTTTTAACATATTGGCATCCCTTTTGAACTCCAGCTTATCCGGGGTAAACACATAGTCCGGAAGTCCGGTCAGTCCCTGCATGGTCTCGATATCCCAGATCCCCTGGAACCGTAAGTTATGGATCGTCATGATCGTCTTGATGCCCTGATAAAAATCTCCGGCTGCAAATTCGGTCTTCAGATATACCGGAATCAGGCCGGTCTGCCAGTCATGGCAGTGAATCAGGTCCGGGCGGAATCCGACGATGGGAAGAATGGACAGAACCGCTTTTGAGAAAAAGGCAAACTTCTCAATATCCGTCCGGAAATCTCCGTAGGGCTTTGCCCCGCCGAAATAAACCAGATTATCGATGAAATAATAAGTCACGCCTTCATACTCATACGTCATCACTCCCACATGAGCGCCCGGATTGTAAGTGCCTGTCCCCATATAAAAATGTGTGATGTACTTGAAGTTATTCCGAAATTTATCTGGGATACAGGTGTAATTCGGCATGACAACGCGAACATCCCACTCTTCTTTGTTGAACCCCTTCGGCAAAGCTCCGCATACGTCCGCCAGACCGCCGGTCTTCACAAAGGGTACACATTCCGATGCCGCAAACAATATTTTCCTCATAGATAGCCCCTCCCATAAGAAGTATTTTGGTTACAATCCGCACCTGCGCCCGATCACTTCGCTGACTGACCCGGAGCCAAAGGGACTGCCCCCGCCAAAGGCGACTTCTGATGGGCAGTCCCGGTTACCATCCACACTAAGTAAAACTCCGGCAGAAACTGACGGGGTATGAATTGTAACTTATTTTGATATTCTAATCATACCACATTCTTCCTCATTTCTAAAGTACAATTTGATGAAAATAACAAAAATACTTGCAAAAACAAAATTTTCCGTTAAAATATAACGTGACATGCGAAGAAAGTGAATCGAAGAAAGGTTAAGCTTATGATCAGTGCAAATAATGTAACGCTCCGGCTGGGCAAAAAAGCCCTGTTTGAGGATGTCAATATTAAATTTACAGAAGGGAACTGCTATGGCTTAATCGGTGCCAACGGCGCCGGAAAGTCTACCTTTTTAAAAATCCTTTCCGGAGAGCTGGATTCCACCAGCGGCGAGATCGCCATCACCCCGGGACAGCGTCTCTCGTTCCTGAAGCAGGACCATTTCCAGTATGATGAATATCCGGTCATGGACACGGTCATCATGGGAAATGCCAGACTCTATGAGATTATGAAGGAAAAGGACGCCATCTACGCCAAGGAAGATTTTACAGATGACGACGGGATCCGGGCCAGCGAACTGGAAGCCGAATTCGCGGACATGGACGGCTGGGAAGCAGAGTCCGACGCCTCTACCCTGTTAAATGGTCTGGGAATCGAGACGGAATTTCACTATGCCCTCATGAAAGACCTGACCGGAGCCCAGAAAGTCAAGATCCTGCTGGCGCAGGCCCTGTTCGGCAATCCGGATATCCTGCTTCTGGACGAGCCCACCAACCACCTGGACTTAGACGCCATCGCCTGGCTGGAAGAGTTTCTGATCAATTTTGACAACACGGTCATCGTGGTCTCTCATGACCGTTATTTTCTTAACAAAGTCTGCACCCACATTGCAGACATCGACTACGGCAAGATTCAGCTCTATGCCGGCAACTATGATTTCTGGTACGAGTCCAGCCAGCTGATGATCCGTCAGATGAAGGAGGCCAACAAGAAGAAGGAAGAGAAGATCAAGGAACTGCAGGAGTTTATCTCCCGCTTCTCCGCCAACGCTTCCAAGTCCAAGCAGGCGACTTCCAGAAAGAAAGCTTTGGAGAAGATCCAGCTGGACGAGATCCGTCCCTCCAGCCGGAAGTACCCGTACATCGACTTCCGCCCCAACCGGGAGATCGGCAACGAGGTGCTGACTGTGGAAGGCATCTCCAAGACCATCGACGGCGTCAAGGTGCTGGACAATGTGTCCTTCATCCTGGGCCATGATGACAAAGTGGCTTTTGTGGGAAGCAACGAGTTTGCCAAGACTACGCTTTTTAAAATCCTGTCCGGGGAGATGGAGCCCGATGAAGGAAATTATAAATGGGGGGTTACCACCTCTCAGTCCTATTTCCCGAAGGATAACTCGAAGGAGTTTGACAACGATGACATCATCGTGGACTGGCTGACTCAGTATTCGGAGATCAAGGATGTAACTTATGTCCGCGGTTTCCTTGGAAGAATGCTCTTCGCCGGAGAAGACGGGGTGAAAAAGGTGCGGATTCTGTCCGGAGGCGAAAAAGTCCGCTGTATGCTGAGCAAGCTAATGATCTCCGGCGCCAACGTGCTGATCCTGGACGAACCGACCGACCATCTGGATATGGAATCCATCACCGCCCTCAACAATGGTATGATGAAGTTCCCCGGCGTGCTTTTGTTCTCCTCCCGTGACCACCAGATCGTCCAGACCACGGCCAACCGGATCATCGAGATTCTGCCAAACGGCACAATCATCGACAAGATCACCACCTACGACGAATATCTGGAAAGCGACGAGATGGCAAGAAAGCGTACGGTCTATACAAGCAACCAATTTGCGCAGGAAGATAACTGATCTGCCCGGTCAGGGTCTGGTATCATACAGCTGCACGCTGTCACGGGCAGTAAAAGCGGAAGACGATCGCAGCCAGGGGTTGGTATCATACAGCCGCACGCTGTTATGGGCAGCAAAAGCGAAAGGTGATCGCAGCCAGGATCTGGTATCATACAGCCGCATACCTTCCGTGTATAAGGGACACACGAAGGATATCCGGTCCGCTTATCAGCTGTCAGAACACGGATGCACACAGAAAAAGGAGCTGCCGCTCCTAAGAACGGCAGCTTCTTTTTTCGTCTTTGCAGGCGGACGGGATACTAAGCGTCTTCTTCCAGTTCGATCGCTTCCGTCTCAATGATAAACTTCACACTTCCTTCCATCCCGTCGCTCTTGCCGGAAAAACTCTGATAAGATTTTGACAGATCTGAAATGGCATCCACACGGTCCATCAGATTCTGAAGATCCACGTTCACCATATCATACAGTTTCTGGATTCCGTCATCGTTGTACTCATAAACTCCGTCCAGCAGCTCTTTGGTGCCGTCTTTCAGTTCATCCACACCGTCCACCAGATCGACAACCCCGTCTTTCAGCTCTACTGTTCCGTCTTTTAACTCCTGTGTCCCATCTTTCAACTCCTCCGCACCATCTCTTAATTCCTCCGTGCCGTCATACAGCTCTTTGGCACCATTTTTCAGATCAACTCCGCCCTGATAGAGCTTTTCGGTACCGGTTTTTAATGCATCTGCACCGTTTTTCAGACTGCCGACCCCCTGCTGCAGCTGCGCGGCACCCCCTGTCAGCGTTTCCATCTGGCTGTTGATCAGAGCCACTCCATCGTAAAGCTGCCCGATAGAGACCTCCAAAGAAGCCATCCCCTGCGTCAGCTGTTCCAGCTGCTGCGCGCTGTCGCTTCGGCCCATCTGCCCTGCAACCTGTTTAAGAGCCGTGTCCGCACCCACAAACCCGGCATAATCGGTTGCAGCCTCACGAAGTCCTTCCTGCAGCTTTGTGATCTCATTTAATTTTTGGATCAGATCCGTCTGAATCGCAACTACTTTTTTGTACCCTTCGATTACTGCTGCAGGATCCGAAATACTTATGCCTGATCCGGCATCCTTCATCTGAGCCATGCCCACGGAAGTCATGCCGTCGGACTCACCGAAGCTTTCCAGATAACTCTGTGCAAACTCTGACCGGCCTTCCTCTGTTCCTTTTGGTTTCTCCTCTGCTTCCCTTTGCATGGCCGGCGTTTCCGAAATCCTTCCTTCGATGTTCTCCGGCAGCACACATGCTGGTTCTTCTTTGGAGCTCCCTTGGGCAGCATCGGTCGCTCCCCTGTATTCTGTCAAATCAGACAGAGATTCCTTTTCGTCCTCTGGTGATGCGGGCGCGCCGTCTGATCCGGGCGTGGACTCTTTTCCGTCTTCCGGGGATACCGTTGGCTCTTTCACACCTTCAGGCGCCGGCGCGGACTCTTTTCCTCCCTCCGGGGATTCGGCTGGTTCTTCCCCGCTGTCTGGCCCGGGCGCGGACTCTTTTCCTCCCTCCGGGGATTCGGTTGGTTCTTCCCCGCTGTCAGACCCAGGCGTGGACTCTTTTCCGTCTTCCGGGGATTCCGTTGGCTCTTTCACACCTTCAGGCGCCGACGCGGACTCGTTTCCTCCCTCCGGGGATTCGGCTGGCTCTTTTCCGCTGTCTGACCCGGCCGTTGGTCCTGTTCCGTCTTCCGGGGATATCATTGAATCTTTTTCATCATCTGCAATTTCAGATGATTTCTTTTCGTCTTCCGGTGCCGGATCCGGCTGATCCTCATCTTCCAAGACAGCTTTTGCACCCTCAGCCTGTGCAGCATCTGCAGACGGTTTCTGACCAGTCGCCGCATCTGATTCTGCCAGAGCCGGCTCATCCTCTGCTGCAGGCATCTGACCAGACCGGTTTCCAGATGTCACCAGCCCCATCTGTTTGGCCAGCTCTGTCAGTTCATCCTGCAGCGCCGCTGCTTCTTGGACTGCCTGTTCCAGATTGCTTTTCTGCAGGATCACCTCTGTCTGAGCCTCCTGCATCTTTTTCTCGTTCTCTGCAATGGCCTGTTCCAGGGCATCTCCCATACCATCGACACGGTCTGCCAGCTGATCCACACCATCTTTCAAAAGCCCCACACTGGTCTTAATATAAGGATGCTCTTCATCGCCGCTTTTACCGTCCGGCCCCAGCATCATGGGATCCTGAATCGACTGAAGTCCGGCCGCCAGCTGATCCACGCCTCCTGTAAACTTCGGCATGCTGTCATTCAAAATCCCGGCTCCGGCCTGGAGACTTTTAGTTCCTTCATCCAGTCCCTTCGCACCTTCCCGAATACCTCTGGCGCCCTCATTCAGCTGATCAGCTCCGTCATACAAGTCCCGGGATCCATTATAAAGCTCCCAGGCCCCGTCATTTAATTCCGTGGCCCCATCATCCAGCTCTGTGACGCCTTCCCACAGATCCGGCATATGATCCTTCAGCTCCAAAACTCCGTCGTCCAGCTCGATACAGCCGTCGATCAGATCATAGGTCGCATCGTTCAGCTCTTCGATATCCTCCTTCAGATCGTCGAAGCCGTCCATATCGTCCGTATCCAACCGGCCGAACACATCCGGCATCAGCACCGTAGCCGTCATGGACAGTTGAAAATCGGTCACGTCCGCCGCCACTTCCACATATTCCGGAATGTCCACATCCTCAAAACCTTCCAGATTCAAAAGATCCAGGCTGTCATACAGCCCCGGCATGGCCACGCCTGCCACAATCGTATTCTTTCCGTCAGAGAGAATCTTTCCATTCTCCACTTCCACGTTGACAAACCGGTCCGAATCCAGGATCAGGGTACTGGCTGCCACAAAAGGCACGCACAGCTCTGCCTCTTCTCCCCCGATTGTCCTTCGCTGTCTGCTGTGATTTTCATAATCAAAACGAATCCTGACTTTCCCGCTTTTCCCCGCCAGTTCCTTTGGATCAATCTTCTGATCATCCAGATAATAAGTCACTTTTACATCCACCGGCAATGCCTCGGAAGTCAAACCCTGATAATAGATGTCTTTGCCGCCTGCTGCCCAGACGTATGTGTCTTTGTCCTGCGTAAAGGTCTCATCGCCTTTTACATTGACCACATCCGTAAGATTCGTAACATCTGTAAGTTCGGATAAGCCGCTGCCGTTTTTCAGCCATGCGCTGACGGTAATCTCCTTTACCGACCCGCTGGCATCCGCATTTACGTAGACGGTCTCTTCCTTTTCTGCCTCTTTGTCGGTGGACCGGCCTGCCGCTTCCTCTGCAATCCCTGCGGCTTGTGTCGTCTCTTCTTTCGTGTCTTCCAGTGTTTTTCCTGCTGCCTCTTTCACTGTCTGAGTGCTTTCCCCGCAGCCGCAGACCGAAACGGCCAGAACTGCAGCCAGACCCAGACTCAAACCTCTTTTATTTTTCATTTTCTCCGCCTCCAAACTCTATATTTTGCTGTTTCAGACATTTCCGCATTCCGATGGTGGTATAACAGATCAGCCTGTCAAATACCAGGAAGAACGACGGCAGCAGAAAAAGCACAATCGCCATACTGATCAGTGCCCCCCGTGCCAGCAGAATGACAATGGATTTAATCATATCAATATTGGAATACAAAGCCACACCAATTGTGGATGCAAACAGGCTGAACGCGCTGGTGATGATGGAGTGAAACGAAGTCTTGTGCGCGATCTCCACCGCCTCTTTTTTGCTTTTTCCGGCCAGCCGCTCATCCTTGTAGCGGTTTGTCATCAAGATTGCATAATCTACGGTGGCTCCCAGCTGAATGGTCCCTACCACAATGGGGGCCACAAATGCCTGGCTGATCCCCCGGTAATAAGAGAATGCCATATTGACAAAGATGGAAAATTCAATGGTCGTCACCAGGATAAACGGAAGGCTGACCGATTTAAATACAATCATAACAATCAGGAAAATTGCCAGTATGGACAGTGTATTTACCGTCATCAGGTCCACGCTGGTCACATCTTCCAGATCCTTCATAAGCGGCGCTTCCCCGATCACCATGGCTGTGTCATCGTATTTCTTTACAATCTCATTGATCTTTGCAATCTGTGCATTACAGGGAGCTGTGGCCGAGCTGTACTGCGAACAGATGAAAACCATCTCATAATTGTCTGATTTCAGCGAAGAAGTCAGCTTTTCGGGAAGCATGGATTCCGGGATCCCTCCGCCCACTGCCGACTGGATGCCCAGCGCCCAGTCCACACCGTCCACCGTTTCGATCTCCTTGATCATATTGGCTTTATCTTTTGCAGGATTTCCGCTGTTCATCAGAAGGATATGTACATTGCTCATATCAAATGTATTTTTCAGCTTTTCATTGGCGATGGCACTGTCCAGATCATCCGGAAGCCCGGTATCAATATTGTAATACAGCTCCACCTCCTGGTTGCCGTGGTAAGCCGGTACAAACGCGATCAAAAAGAGAAGGATCCACACCAGATGAAATCTTCGGATAAAGTCTGACAGCTTCCCCATATCCGGAAAAAAGGACCGGTGCCGGAACTTTACAATCCGTTTTTCAAAAAGGAGCACCATGGCCGGAAGCACTGTCACGCAGCAAATCACACCGATGATCACACCCTTGATCATGACGATTCCAAGGTTTTCCCCCAGGGCAAAGGTCATGAAGATCAGGGCTGCAAAGCCTGCCACCGTCGTCAGAGAGCTTCCCATAACAGAGATAAAGGTCTCGCTGATGGCCTCTGCCATGGCGTCATCCCGGTTCTCGTACTTTGGCTTGCACTCTTCATAGCTGTGCAGAAGGAAGATGGAATAGTCTGTCGTAACCCCCAGTTGCAGCACCGCCACCAGCGCCTGCGTAATATAGGAGACATCCCCCAGAAACAGATTGCTTCCCATGTTATAGGCCACCGCCAGACCAATGCTGGTCAGAAAAAGAACCGGAACCGCAAAGGAGTCCGTCGTCAGGATCAAAACCAGCAGGGAGAGAAGGCTGGCCACCATGACATAGCCAGGAATCTCTTTCATGGCCAGATTTTTAATATCTGTAACGATTCCGCTCATGCCGCTGATAAAACACTGCTGCCCCACCTGTGCGCGCATCTCCTCGATGGCCTCCATGGTCGTCTCCGCCGACGTGGTCTGATCAAACAGCGCGATCATCATCGTGGAATCCCCTTGAAAAAGTGCATCCGCCACCGACTGAGGAAGCATGCTGACCGGCACGTCAATCCCCACAAAATCATCGTACCACAATACCTTTTCCACATGATCGATGGCCTCGATCTTTTCTTCCAGTGCCACCACATCTTTTTTCTCCATCCCGTCCACCACGACCATGGAAAATGCCCCCATACCGAACTCTTCCACCATGATGTCCTGCCCGGCCACTGTTTCCAGCGAATCCGGCAGATAACTCAGGATATCATAGTTGACCTTCGTGGCCGCAAACCCGAGTGCAGACGGGATCAGAAGCAAAAATGCAATGAGTACGATGGATATCTTGCGTTTTGCGATAAACTTTCCTATCCGTTTCATATTCCTCACCTTTCCTATTACCTTTGCGACAGCTTCCCAAAGAAGTTGTCTTAAAAAATGACCTTTAGTCATTTTTAATATAATATGTTATACTACAAAAATGACTAATAGTCAATATTGTTTTTGGATTTTCTGATAAATTTAGAATCCGGGCAAAAAAAGACACCGGTGTCTGAACCGATGCCCTTTTCGTACATGGCTTTTTTATTTTCTTTCATCAGGAAATCCTATCTGCCAACTGTATCTCACTGCTCTTTATCCGCATATCTCCTCCGGTAATACTCCATCGTTCGATACTCGATAATGTCTTTCATATGCTTTTTAAAGGCCTCCTCTCCCAGAATGTCCTGCATATCCTCCCGGATTGCCAGCATGAAGCCTTCTTTTTCCACAAAAAATCCTTTACCAGATACGGTCAAAAAGTGTACGGGATTGCGCCTTGCATTGCTTAAGTGCTGCCGGCCTGTGATATTCTGATACTGCTCATAGGTAATATCCTTTTTCAGGTCCTTCCAGTTTGTCCCGGTGGAAAAGAATTGAAGCCAGTGTCGCAGCACCTCCGCTTCTGTAACTGCCGATCTTACATTGCCGTCGTTGTAAAACGCTGCCAGTATGGGCATTTTGTAAGATTTCTGCATGTCGGTTGTCTCCAGCAAAGCGAGGAATTCTCTTCCGATTCCGTCGTAAATACGCTGTTCTTCCGCAGACAGTTCTCCCAGTTCCTGAAGATATTCCAGATATCTGCGAAACGGATTCTCTGCCGGCCGTTTGATACAAAGCTGATATACCGCATCATCCATATGAGTAAACAGTTCCATCCGGCTGGGAACCTTTCCCAAAAACTCTTTTACCTGTCCGTATGCTCGTCGTATCCGCTCTTTTACCGTCTGATTTCTTCTTTCCAGTTCCTGAAACAGGTCGATCAGCCTCAAATCAAAATCCACCATGCAGCCGTCCGGAAAATCCAAATCCCTGCAAATTCGGTCAGCCGGTACCTGATCTGCACATGTATTACCGCTCAGAAGATATGGCACCTGCCCCGCCTTTTCATAGTTTCCTATAAAATCCAGCACATTCAGATATTCTTTTCCTCTGCATCTGCGAAGCCCCCGACCCAGCTGCTGAAGAAACACGACCGGTGATTCTGTAGGCCTAAGAAACATAACCATATCCACAGAAGTGATATCTACCCCTTCATTGAACATATCCACGGAAAATATCACTCGTATGTCCCCGTTTTTCAGCTTTTCAATGGCAGTCTCCCTTTCCTCTGCATATGTCCCGTTCCCATCGCTGTAGACGGCAGCTGATGGAATCCCTCTGCGGGAAAATTCCCCCGCCATGTCCTCCGCGTGCTGTCTGGTACTGCAAAATCCCAAGGCCCTTCTGGAACGATATTTCCCGTAATGACGGTAGATCAGCTCACAGCGCGCCTCATTTCCAATGTATGCATGATTCAGATCCCGCTCCGTGTAACGGCCTCTTTCCGGACGAAAACCGGAATAGTCCGTCCTGTCATAGATCCCATAATAATGAAAAGGCACCAGCATGCCTTTGTTGATCGCATCCTTCAGAGAAATTTCATAAGGAACGTTATAATCACAGATTTCGTAGATGCTTCTGCCATCCATCCGCTCCGGCGTCGCAGTCAGGCCCAGCAGAAACTTCGGTTTAAAATAGTCGATGATCTTTCGGTACTGATTGGTGACTGCATGGTGAAATTCATCCACCACCATATAATCAAAATAATCTCTGGAAAAATAGTCGTCACACAAATAAGAATCTTTCCCAAGTGTGGCCACGGAAGCAAAAACAACCGCTTTCCCTGTATCTTTCTGTCTGCTGTTGAAGAATCCATAATCCTCCGATTTCCTTACATTCCGGAAAGATACAGCGGCCTGTTTCAGAATCTCTTCTCTGTGAGCCACAAAAAGAACATGTTTATATGCTGCAGAATCAAAGGCAGCCAGATAGGTTTTTCCCACACCGGTTGCCGCCTGCACAAGCCCTTTGACCGCACCCTCTGCCCGGCTTTCCTCCAGCGCATATAATGCCTCGATCTGTGCACCCCGGGGCTGAAAGATTTCCACAATCTGAGGATCTTTTTCCGCATCATCGTATTTTTCCAGATCTTTCGCAACCAAAGGACGTTTCCAGTTCTTAGAGTATCGTCTCAATTCCTCATCATCAACCAGGATGGAATGATGATAGAAAAGATCTTCAAAGGTTTCGTAAAACAGCTGAAAATTCTTCTGGTCTCTGTGACTGTCAAACCGGTAATTCCACTCAATCCCGGAGGTCAGCGCGCTTCTGGATATATTGGAAGAACCTACAAATATCTCGCTTCCTGCCTTCTGGTGAAAAATGTAGGCTTTCGGATGAAAAGACCTCCCCTTTTCATTGTAGAAACGCAGATCCACCTGATTTTTCAGTTCCTTTTTGATCAGACACAAAGCGGAAGGCTGAGTAATGCCAAGATAATTTCCGGTCAGAAGACGGATCTTTACTCCGCGCTTTAATGCTTCTTTTAAATCTTTCAGAAGCAGACGCACTCCGGATTCCATCAGGAAGGATACGGCGATATCCATCCGCTCAGCCTTTTTCATACTCATTTTCAGCTGATAGTACAAAAAGCGGGCCTGATTCCGGTCACCGGTCATCACATCGGTCTGTTCAATATTCAGTTCTTCCTCCATATGATATTCAACCATTTTTCATCCTCCCTGCCCGGCCTGACATCCCCGCTGATCCACAGTTCTTCTGTATGAAATACCGATGTCTCCTGCAGCAGTTTCTCTATCTTCTCCTCTGTCATATCTGTAAAGTATCTCCCGTTTCGCTCCCCTTCAAAGGTTCCATATTTGAAAGAGGTGTAGACGATGCCATTATTTTTCAGTGCCCGGGACATTTTGAGCATGACATCTTTCAGCTCACCATACGGCAGATGCAGGATGGAGGAACAGGCCCATATGCCATCATAGACATTTTCAGCAGACAGTTCCTGAAAAAGCATACGCCGCACCGGAATCCCGGTATACTCGCCCGCAAGCCGGCACATCTGTTCTGAACCGTCCACAGCATCCACCTGAAATCCCTTGGCGAGAAAATACTTTGTATCCCGGCCGGAACCACAGCCGAAGTCGAGGATGCGGGTTCCTTTAAACAATTTTTCCAGAAACTTTTTTTGGATCATACAAAACTCTACATTTTTTGTAGCCTCTGCAAACTCGAGAGCATTTTGATTATAATAGTCTATTGTTTTTGTCACCTTATCTCTCCAACTTATTCATCTGTTTCTGCACTAATATTCCTTTGTAACCGTGTCAATCCCATACATTTCCATAAACTGGTCAAGGTCCTTCTGGTTGCGGACCAGCATGACTTCCTCGAACTTTCCGGTATGTATATTTTTAAATCCTGCAACCTGTTCCCCGGTGCAGATACTGCACCGGAGTATCGGACGCAGACTTTCCTGATCATATTCTTTCTTTTTCACTGTCTTTTTGCCAAACATAAAATCCGCCTTCCACTCTTTTTAGCCTAAATTCTGGCAGGTACCTTTCTGCAGACCGTATTGCAGCAGCCAGAAACTCGTTTTTTACCTTCTTACTTTTTCTCCTGTAAGGACCGTTTTTCTATCTGTTCCTCCTGGGATTATCCTCAGAACACCTGTGGATTTTCCGCCATTTATATAATTCTCCCTTCCAGATGATCCATCTCATGCTGACAGATCTGTGCGGTCCATCCGGACAGTTTCTGACGCTGCCTCTTCCAGTCAAAATCATAATACTCCACTTCCAGATTCTGATATCTGGTCGTCTTGTGGACACCGTCTAAGGACAGGCAGCCTTCTTCTGTTTCATATGAATCACTTTTCGAGACAATTACCGGATTGAACATGACCACATCCAAAAAACCCATGCTGACAATGATGATATTCTTTTTCACCCCGATCATGTTGGCTGCCATCCCCACACAGCGCCCGCGGTTTGCCCTCAGTGTATCCTGAAGATCTCTTCCCACCTGAACATCCGCCTTTGTGGCAGGCTCTGATTTCTGACCCAGGAATAAAATGTCCCTTACAATCTGTTTTACCATTTATTGGAACGCTCCTTTCTTCTGACCACATTATATCACAGAAAAGAAAACCTGCCTATATGCGCATATGCCGCCCATCCCTCTGAAAAACCATACCGTTACGATTCACAGGTACCCTGGGAACGTAATCGCATATGCCCATTGGAAATCGCCTGCGGCGGTGGGACATATGCTTTGACTCCATAACGGTACTGGTCCATGACTCATCAGCGAAGTGATTCGCCATGGTGTTACGGTTCACACCATACATAGCTGTCCTGCAGACATACCACTGCTGCAGGAGGATCTGCGGGATGCCCAGGCAGCCGGTTTGGAAAAATCTTTCACCTGTCTCAGGGGAAAGATCCCTGTCTGAAAGTTATTTTTCATCAAAAAACAAGACCGGGAACCCATTTTAGATTCCCGGCCTGCCGTGCTCCTCATAGTCCAGATGGATCATCTCTTTTTTCCATAACAGCAGATTCTGTCATTCCTTCACCCGATACACCGCAAAGGTCACCGTACCGTCCTCATTCAGGACAGCCGTCTCCACACGCAGGTCTTTCAGTCCTTCGTCGCTGTAGGAATACCCAAGCACCGCCGCGGTTCCCGGTTTTTGATCCGGAAAGCTCTCATCCAGAAAGATCACGCCGCTTCCGCCGCCTTTGTCTCCCAGGTCGTAGGCGTAGTCTGCCGTACGGTCCGCCCGGGGCGTACAGATCTGCACGGTGGATTCGATCCGCTCTGCATCCTCTTTGACGGTGCCTTCTTTCAGCGCCTCTTCAAATGCCTCAATCCAAGCCTCGATTTCCATACCCTGTTCACTCATCTCCGCGGGAGGATCCGGCTCATCTTCCTCCATAGTTTTTAAAAACATCTCTGCAGCGGCCGGATCGCCTTTTGCCGGGTCCAGCGGAAGGTCAAAGAGTGCATTGACTTTATCATATGCTTCATTTCTTGTGATTACTCCGGTTTCCTCATCAAAGAGATAGGCCCCGCTGTCATAAAATGTTCCGGAACTGACGCCGATATAAAGTCCCCGGTCCGCAAAGATATCTATATTTTCCATATCCAGCAGACGGTACTGAATCCCATCCTGGACAAATTCACTGTATCCGCCGCCTATATTCATAATCCCATAGTTCCAGGGTTCCAGGCCTTTGATGTACGGCGACACATAGAAGGCATCTTCCCCGTAAGCCTCTTCGCTGGTGTCCGGCATGGGGGTGCCGTCGGCCCGCTCAATGGCCACCGCTGCATAGAACCGGTCGTCCTCCACCTGGCCTTTGTGGTCTTCCGGGAGATACTCACTGATGTTTTTCCCGGACACCGCTCCTAAGAGCGTTACCCGAAAGCCCGCATATTCCTGGGATTCATTGACGAGTACCGCATCCTCTCCCTGGAACGCTTCCATAAGTTTCTGATCTTCATGCTGCCGGGCGATCTGTCCGGGTGTCAGATATCTGGCCGCTGCCACCACCGCTGCAGATCCGATCACCAGTGTGACCGCTGCCGCCGCCACCGCCGCAGAAAATCTGCCTTTTTTCTTTTTTGCCTTCTTTGCCATATTTACCATCTCCTCTGCCTGATATAAGATATTCTGGTTGAGCCATACATCCGGCTCTTCTGTTGGAGAAAGGGCTTGTTTTAAAATACGATCAAAATTTTTTTTCATTTAAAACAACCTCCAGTTCTTTTCTTAACAACTTTTTTGCCTTGAACAGCCGGCTTTTTACTGTTCCTTCCGGGACTTTTAAGACTCCCGAAATTTCAGAAAGTTTTAAGTCTTCCATATAGAAAAGCAATACCGGCAGCCGGTACTTTTCCGGCAGTCTGCCCACTGCTTTTCGAATCTGTCTTGTCTCTTCCCCGGATATAATCTGCTCTTCCGGCGACCTTTCCCCTGCCGGCAGCTGAAGTTCCATCTCTTCCATGGACTGTACCGGTCCGGTAATCCGCTGTCTTACGGCGAATTTCCGCTTTCGGTTCCGCCAGAGATTGACTGCCACGGACAGAAGATAGCTTTTGGGATTGCTTTTTATGTCCAGCCGCTCCAAAAGCTCCACCATTTTCAGAAAGGTGTCCTGGTACAGATCATCCGCCTCCTGTCTGCTCCCGGTCAGCTGACAGCAAAAGGAATAAATATCTTTTCCATGCTCCTTGATGCATGCTTCCAGTTCTTCATGGCTCACGTTGTTGTCCTCCAGTTTTCAGACGTCTTTTCCAAAGGTACTGCCCTTCACTCTTATATGGTCACGACAGCAAAAAAAGTTCGCAAAATCAGGCACCAAATTTGATTTTCCGGATATAAAAAACGGGCACAGCAAACTGCACCCGTTTTTCATGCCTATTATCTTAAGAGCTGATCTTTGTAACGCCTGATCTCGGCCAGTGCTTCCTGCATGACCCGGTCGCCCCTGGCCATGCCAAAATCTCTGGTGTCCACTGCCAGCACCGGAATGTGGTCCGGCACCCGTTCTCTCACGCTGGTCAGGGCACAGCGCACCTGCGGACCTACCAAAACGATGTCCGCATCCTCTTTCCCCTCATCCAGTCCGGAGAGGGAGGATATGATGACCTCTGCCTCGATCAGATTGGCATGTGCCCAGGCAGACATCCGGTCCTTCAAAATACCGGCGGAAGTTCCGGAATAACTCACCAATACAACTTTCATCTCTTCCCTCACTGCTCACTTATTCCGGATCGTTGTATCCGTTGGGGTTCTGGGACTGCCATCTCCAGGAATCCGCGCACATCTCTTCGATGCCATACTCTGCCTCCCAGCCAAGCTCTTCCTTCGCCTTCGAAGGATTGCAGTAGCAGGCGGCGATATCTCCCGCGCGGCGGGGCTTTATCTCATAAGGCAGATCTTTTTCGCAGGCTTTGCCAAACGCAGCCACCACCTGGAGGACACTGTAGCCGTGGCCGGTGCCCAGATTGTAGATCCGCACCGTCTTTTCTTCTTTGAATTTTTCCAGTGCTTTCACATGGCCTCTTGCCAGATCCACCACATGGATATAATCCCGAACACCAGTTCCGTCAGGCGTATCGTAGTCATTGCCGAAAACGCCGACGCATTTTAATTTGCCGATGGCCACCTGCGCCACATAGGGCAGCAGATTGTTGGGGATCCCTTTGGGATCTTCTCCAATCTTCCCGGACTTATGCGCTCCGATGGGATTAAAGTAGCGAAGCAGAATCACATTCCACTCCGGATCAGACTTCTGAATATCCATCAGCACCTGCTCTAGCATGGTCTTGGTCTGTCCGTAAGGATTGGTCGGAGACTGCTTCGGACAGTTCTCTGTGATCGGAATCTCCAAAGGATCGCCATACACCGTGGCGGAGGAACTGAAGATGATATTCTTCACACCGTTCTTTCTCATGGTATCGCACAGAAGCAAGGTTCCGCTCATATTATTGTAATAATATTCGATGGGTTTTGCCACAGACTCGCCGACTGCTTTGTATCCGGCAAAATGAATCACTGCATCCGGCTTCTCGGACTGAAAAATTTCATTCAGCTTTGGCTGATCCAGAAGATCTGCCTCATAAAATTTCAGGGACTTTCCGGTGATCTCCTGCACCCGGTCCAGTGCTTTTGGGCTCGCATTGTACAGATTGTCAACGACGACGACTTCATAGCCTTCATTCAGAAGCTCTACACAGGTGTGGCTTCCGATATATCCTGCGCCACCTGTTACCAAGATTTTCATACTCCTCATTCCTCTCTTAGATTCCTTATTCGAAGCCATCCCAACCGCCTCTGCAGCAAGGACCGCCCGTTGTCTATCAGTGTAACACAATTCCTCCGGAATGGCAAACAGACTTTTCACATCAAAGGCGCGATGGTTTTCAGTACAAATCCTGCCAGTTTTCTTGTCCACTTTTCCCTGCGAACCGTTTCTTTTGTTACTCTCCGGCACTTTTGTAAAGTCTTTTCAAAATCCTCTTCAATCTCCGGAATGCAGTTGGTCCGGTACAGATAGGTGGCACATTCAAAATGATGGTACAGACTGCGGTAGTCCAGATTGATGGTCCCCACCACAGCCTCCCTGTCATCGCTTACAAACACTTTCGCATGTACAAAACCGGGCGTATACTCAAAGATCCGGACGCCGGAAGCCAGAAGAGACGGATAGTGGGTCTTTGCCAGTGCATAGGGTGCTGCTTTATCTGGTATTCCGGGAAGAATCAGGCTCACCTCCACCCCCCGCTCTGCCGCGAATTTTAAAGCGGTCTCCATCTCCCCGTCCAGAATCAGATAGGGCGACATCACATGCACGTATCGCTTTGCCCGGTTCAGGATGTCCATATAGACCCGTTCCCCCACCCGATTGCCATCTAAGGGGCAGTCCCCGTAAGGAATCACCCAGCCTGCCGCCTCAGGCTTTCGCAGAACCGGAACATCCACAAAGCGGGAAAATTCCGGCTCCCTCTCGTCGATTCCCCACATCTGCAGGAACATCAGTGTAAAGCTTTTTACCGCCTCCCCTTTGAGCATCACCGCTGCGTCCTTCCAGTGGCCATATTTTACAATATGATTGATGTACTCGTCTGCCAGGTTCACACCCCCGTTAAAGGCCGTATGCCCGTCGATCACCAGGATCTTCCGGTGATCCCGGTAATTATAATGGGTCGAAATAAAAGGAGCCGCCGGCGCAAAGATCTTGCACTTGATCCCAAGCTTTTGAAGCCTCTTTGGATAATCGTGGGGAAGAGTGGAAAATTCACAGGTTCCGTCATACATCACCCGGACGTCCACCCCCTGTGCCGCCTTCTTAGCCAGAATCTCCAGGACTTTCCCCCACATCAGTCCTTCATCCACGATAAAGTATTCCAGGAAAATAAAATGCTCTGCCTGCTCCAGCTGCAAAAGCATCTCCTCCCATTTCTTCTCCCCTATGGGAAAGTAGGTAACCTCCGTACAGTCATACACCGGACAGCATCCGCTTCGGTGAATGTAGCGTGCCAGAGACGCCGCTCCCGGATCCGCTTCTTCCAGTGCCTTTAACACCTGGTCCGACAAAACAATCTGGTCTTTTGCCTCCTCCCTGAGCTGGCTCAGTCTCTTCATCACCGCCCGGTGACCGATCTCGCTCTGGGTATACCAGTATAAAAGTGCCCCGAATACCGGCATCATCATAATCACAATCAGCCATGTATTTTTCGCCGTCGCATCCAGAGAACTGTTCAGAAGATACAGCACGATGGCTGCAGTGAACACCACCGTACTCCCAAAAAGATGGGGCAGAAATTCTTTAAACCTCCAAAACATGCCAAACAGCACCAGCACCTGCAAAACCAGCAGCACCACAATCAGCCCCAGACGGCTGAAGACCGCATGAACGACCCCCTTCTGCCCCTTTTTCAAAAGCCGCAGCCCCAGATTTTCATCTTGTGTACCTGACATCTTCTTACTTCCTTTCTCTAAACCTGTTACGATATGAAATACCTGTCAGCACGCAGCCTGACATGGGCAGGCGTCCGTGCAGCCTGTGAAAAATGTCTGCCCCCTTCCAGAATCACCTTGTATTTTCCCCCAAGTAGATTTATAATTAATGAAAACGTACAAAAGCGTCAGCTTAAACCTCTGGCGACTGTATCACAAGGAGAAGATCTATGAAAAATCAATTATTTGAAGAAGCAAAACGCTCCGACACTCTAAGCAAAGAGCTGATCAGCAACCTTTTGGAGTCCATGGAGTACAGCAGCATCTCTTTTATCAGCTGGACCATTGATGTCCTGAAAATTCTTAAGACCCGCATCGACCGGGGGGATAAAATCACAGATGCGGTGTCCAAGATCGTTTACGATAAAAAGTCATTCCAGGCTTTTGTCAAAAAGAACTTTTCTTCCTATATCTACAGCCAGGTATTTGCTGACCCGAAAAAAGCAGAAAAGGTATACTTTCATCTGGAATCCTGCGACGGCGGCTACAATCTGATCATGGCTTCTTCCTCCAAAGAGAAGACTTACCGCTGGATTTCCAGCTTAAGCGAACGCTTCTCCCTGGTGGAGATGATCGCCACCGGCGTCGTCCATATCAAAGACAACCGCAAAGACACCTACATGCCCTTCATCTCCGAGCACGGAAGGTACTGCAGATACGATGTCACTACCGGAAAGATCCTGGAACTGTAGTCTGACGTTACAGAAAGCAAAGGGGTGCCGCAAAATGAGCCTGCCTGTGTGCTCAGCGGCACCCTCTTTTTATATTCCCTCATAATCAAAAGCCGGGATAAAGCTCTCCCTGGCGCAGTCCTCCACCTGGATATATACCTGCCGCATCCCAAGAAAACGCGCATAATCCACCACTTCTTCATATTCCTCCTCTGTGACTTTCCGGTCAAGTTCCGGATACGCCCGGACCTGTGGAAGCGGAGTGTACTGACGCAATATACTGACCCAGATCTTCTCTCCCCAGGTATCCTGCAGATATTCCAGTACATCCTTGCTGTCAGATACACAGCCCGGAAGGACCAGATGCCGGACGATCACCCCCCTTTGCATCATGCCTTCTGCATCAAACACCGGAACGCCTGCCTGACGCACCATCTCCTCCACCGCCCTCTTTGCCCATACCGGATAATCCGGCGCATGGGAATACCTTTCGGCCAGACTGGAACTTTCGTATTTGTAATCCGGAAGCCAGACATCCACAAGCCCTTCCAGGCAGCACAGACTTTCCGGCTTTTCATAGCCGCTGCTGTTGTATACAACCGGGATCTGCAGCCCAAGCTCTTTGGCTCTTTTAAGCGCAGCCGTCACAGACGGCAGAAAATGTCCGGCAGTCACCAGATTGATATTGTGGGCGCCCTGCATCTGCAGTTCCAAAAAGATTTCTGAAAGCCGCATGTTTGTGATCGGTTTCCCCACAATCCCCGCCGCGATCTCATGGTTCTGACAGAACACACACCGAAGTGTGCAGCCTGAAAAAAATACCGCCCCGGACCCTCTGGTCCCGGAGATACACGGTTCCTCCCAGTCATGGAGGGCCGCCCTTGCTCCATGGGGCTTTACGGGCATCCGGCAGTATCCGGTCTCCCCTTTTTCCCGGTGCGCGCCGCATTCCCGGGGGCAGAGCGTGCAGCCTTCCGTCATCCCTTTTCAAGCCTCCGAAACCAGTTCAGATACTTCTGCTCCGTCATAGAAAAAGGCTCTGTGTCAAAAACCGGATGACTTTTAAGCTCCCCCGGACAGTCCATCAGCTTCTCTCCCATCATATGATCAAACTCATAGTACAAAAGCGTGTCATCCAAAAGCCGCCAAAGCTTTTTCTCCTCCTCTGACAGCTCTCCTAAGTATTTCCGGAAAATGGCCTTTTGCAGAATGTCCTCGATCTCCCGGTATTTGGGCAGATGCTGTTTGACCGGACGGGTGATATCCGCCAGATACGCCTCGCTGGCATCGTGCAGCAGACAGGCAAGCTGGACCCGCACGCTGTATCCTCTGGCATGGGCCTCCTCACAGCAGTGGATACAGTGCTGCCCCACCGAATAAAATCTGGGAAAATGTCCGTTGGCCCTTGTCATCAAAGACAGAGAATGGGCGATATCTTCGATGCAGATTTCTTCCGGCTTTGGCGCCAGCGGCCGGATATGTACTTTGGAATAGGTGGTGATGTAATCTTCCATTTACTTTTCTTCCTCTTTTCAGAAGTTTTCTCATCATTATAGCTTCTTTTCTTTCATTCTTCAAGCTTTGAAAAAATGTTGTATCAGAAAATACTTTCGGATATAATGAACGGTACAGGGAAACATGACGGATGAAAGATCCGGTCATGCAGATACCAAACAAATATTTAATAGAAAGAAGAGGAACATCTTTTGAAAGAGAAAAAAGAACTGATTCAGTACACAGCGGTCTGCGGGCTGCTTCTCTATCTGCTGTGCCATTACTGGGATACTGCTGTAGGATGGCTTTTTATCTGCCTTCGTGTAATCCATCCCCTGATTCTGGGCTGTGCAGCGGCATATCTGCTGAATCTGATTATGAATTTTTATGAAAAAAGACTGATGTTAAAATGGCGCACCCGTCCTTCGCTCAAACGGGCCGTCTCCATCGTACTGTCATTCTTTACTTTATTTTTGATCTTTGCGTTTATCATCAATCTGATCGTACCGGAACTTCGGTCCTGTATGGATGTACTTCTGTCCAACATTCCGGTGGTTTATGAAATGGCTCTGCAGTTTTTAGAAGATCATCCGGAACTGCTCGCCTTCTTTCCTGAAGTCATAGAGCCAAATCTGGATGTCCAGAAGCTTTTGCAGCAGTTTTTTACCTGGTTATCTTCCGGCGCAGGTGCAAGTCTGTTCGGATATATCTCCTCTTTTGTATCTGTCTTTTTCAACCTGTTTGTTTCCCTGGTTTTTGCCATCTATCTGCTGGCCGGCAAGGAATGGCTCGCACATCAGGGGGACCGGCTGCTTCGCACCTACCTGCCTGCTTCTTTCCGAACAAGGCTTCTCCATATACTGCACACCCTGGACAACAGCTTCCACCGGTTTATCGTCGGGCAGTTTATGGAAGTTGTGATCCTGGGAGTCCTGTGTATCCTCGGCATGCTGCTGTTCCGTTTTCCTTATGCGGTTATGATCGGAATCCTGGTGGGCGCCACCGCGCTGATTCCGGTCCTCGGCGCCTACATCGGGGCCGTCGTGGGAATCCTGATGATCTTTACCGAGTCTCCCTTCCAGGCACTGATGTTCTTAGTGTTTATCGTCGTGCTGCAGCAGCTGGAAAATCAGCTCATCTATCCAAGGGTCGTAGGCAGCTCCATCGGCCTGCCCGGGATCCTTGTGTTCACTGCAGTGATGGTGGGCGGCAGCCTCTTTGGCATCACCGGAATTCTGCTTGGCATCCCCCTGAGTGCTGCCTGTTATCAGTTTCTGAAAGAGGACCTGCACAGACGAAAAGGCTGATACGGTATTTTGGCATCAGTCCTGCCCGTTCTTATACTCCACCTCCATAAGCATCAGACCTTCGGGGGGCATCAGCCTCCCGGCATATGCCCGGTCTTTGCTTTCCAGAACTTTCTTTATCGACTCCGGGCTGCGGATTCCAAGACCTGTCTCTACCAATGTTCCGGTCAGAATCCGCACCATATGATATAAAAATCCGCTGCCGGTGTAAGTAATCTCGATCCTGGCCCCTTCCTGACTGATCCGGATCTCCTCCACCGTCCGCACCGTGGATTTCTTAAACCGCTTCAGGGAACAAAAGGCCCGGTAATCGTGGGTTCCCAGCAGATATTCTGCTGCCTTTCTCATGGCCTCCACATCCAAAGGCTCCTCCACCTGAGTCAGAAACCGCCTTTCGAATACATTGATCACCGGATCATTCCAGATCTGGTACCGGTAGGTTTTCCGGATTGCATGGAGTCTGGCATGAAAGCGGGGCGAAGCCTCCTCTACGGACAGTACCGCCATGTCCTCCGGAAGATACCGGTTCATATAATCACGGATGTCCGGTGCACTTTTGTCACTGCCGCACCGAAAACTGATCACCTGCCCGGCCGCATGGACGCCCGCGTCTGTCCGGCCGGAACCCTGAACCTCCACCTTCGTGCCCTCCATCCGGGACAAAAGCGCCTCCAATTTCCCCTGAATGGTATTCTCTGTGTTGCCCTGCACCTGCCAGCCCCGGTAGCGGGTCCCCTCGTACTGAATCACTGCCTTGTAATTCATGATCTCCTCCCCTGTGACTGTCCGTCACTGTTCATAACCGTCTTCCTGACTTTTACATCTCAATCCCCCGTCTGGCCGGCACACCTTCGTCAAAGGGATGCTTTACCTTCTTCATCTCCGTCACGTAATCCGCCAGCTTTATCAGCTCTTCTCCCGGATCACGCCCGGTCAGCACCACTTCCAGATGATCCGGCCGGTTCAGAAGAAAGAAAAGCGCACTCTCCTGGCAGATCAGTCCATGATTGTAAGCGCTCATAAACTCATCCACCACAACCAGATCGTATCCTTCCTCCTGAGCTCTTCTTGTCACATCTTCAAACAGATGTGTGTACGCATGAGCCGCCTGTTCTTTCTGTTCTTCGGTCATATTCCAGAAAAATCCAAACGCTTCCCGGCAGCAGCAGTACTCAATCCCCAGCTTTTCAAGCATCGAAACCTCGCTGGAAGTCCCGTCCTTCATGCACTGGCAGAAAAGCACCTTAAGCCCGTGTCCTGCCGCCCGCACTGCAAGCCCCACAGCCGCCGTCGTCTTTCCTTTTCCGTCTCCGCAGTAGATGTGCAGACATCCTTTCTTTATACTGCCCATAAGATCACTCCTTTCACAGCCAAAAATAACAGAAGCCCGAGAATCGCCGTTCCGTACAAAAGACGGTTTGCCCGCCGGATATCTTCATACTCCACCGGCCGGTCCGGATCTCCGATGGACGGCTTTTCATACAGCTTTCCAAAATAGTATGCATTCCCAGCCAGCTGAATATGCAAAGCCCCGGCCGCCACCGCCTCTGTGTGGGCAGAATTCGGACTGCTGTGATTGTAGCGGTCTCTTACATAGATCCGGAAGGCATTCCCTGCATCCATCCCCAGAAGTCCGCCTGCACACACCATCAAGACCGCCGACAGACGGGCCGGAATATAATTCAGCACATCGTCAAACTTCGCCGCCGCCCGGCCAAAATACAGATAGCGGTCATTCTTATATCCTACCATAGAATCCATCGTGTTGACGGCCTTATAAAAATACCCAAACGGTGCGCCGCCGATGGCCAGAAAAAGCAGCGGCGCAAGAATGCCGTCTGATGTATTCTCCGCCACGGTCTCCACAGCCGCCCTGGTGACGCCGGCCTCATCGAGCACCGCCGTATCCCTGCCCACCACCATGGATACGGCCTGACGCGCCCCTGCCAGATCTCCCGCCTTCAGCGCCTGATACACTTTCATGGTCTCATCTTTTAAAGATCTGGTGGCAAGAAGCTGATAACACATGACGGTCTCCATCAAAAACCTGGCATACGGATGCAGCCTGCCCGCCAGAAAAAGCAGGCCTTCGGCAGCCGACGCGGTAATTCCGGCAACCAGAATCAGCAGGCATACCCCGGCGGTCAGCTCCCCTTTTTCAGTCTTTGGAAACCATCTGCGAAGCAGGCCTTCCAGACCGCTGATCAGATGTCCGACCAGCCGGATCGGATGATACAGCCAGTGAGGATCCCCCAGCAGAAGATCCGCTAAAAATCCCAGCCCCAGGGCAAGCATTGATAATTCCATAACTTTGTTCCTTCCACAGGTGTCAGCACATATCCGCACCCATTCTTTACCTGATAGTCAAAATAGTGTTTCTTCGGATCACCAAAATGTTCCAGGATCGCCATGATCGTCCCTCCATGAACCACAAGCGCCGCCCGAAAAGGTGTGCATACCTGGTCTTTTGATTCCTTTTTCCGCTGCTGCTCTTTCGCCTGGATCTGGATGATCAGCCGCTCAAACCCCTCCTGACAGCGTTTCTTGAAGGCTTCTGTGGATTCTCCTTTGGGAAACGGCAGCGTCCCGCCGCTGTCGATCCAGGCCTGATAGGCAGGATCACCGTTTAATTCCTCATAGTTTTTATTCTCAAAATCTCCGAAATCACATTCCTGAAGTCCAAACACTTTTGTGATGGGAATCTGACCCCCGTCTCCCCAGATCACCTGCGCCGTCTCCACGCAGCGCTTCATGGGGCTTGTATAAATTTGGTCCACCGCCGGATACGTCCGTCCCTTCAAAAGTCGGATTCCCTCGCTGCTGAGCGGCTCATCGGTCCGACAGCCGATATAGCGCCCTTCCAGATTTCCCCTGGTCGTGGAATGGCGCAGAAGAATCAGTTCAGCCATCTTTGATCACCGTCCCGATCCCGCAGACTACCCGGTGGACCTGCACTGCCTCTTTGGCAATCCGGCAGCAGACCCTGCCCGTCTTCTCCCGGTATGCCCGGTCAAAACGATCCACCGGTACCACCCCGTATCCCAGCTCGTTGGTCACAAGAATGATATCCGGATTCTCCTCTTTCAGCCGCTCCAGCGAAAGCTCTTCACCGGCCTTCATCAGCCTTTGGATATATAGATGAAAATGATACAGAAGTCCCGCCTCATACAGCGCCTCCGGCGGACACACTGCACCGTCCACCGCCTCTTCCATCCGGATTCCAAAGGTCTCACACGCATACTGTGTCTTTCCCTGAAAGCAGCCGCCTGTCACGAGTATCATAGTAGTTTCCCTCCCAGCATCAGCACAAAAGCCGTCATCAATTCACATACCTGTACAAAAAATCCGGCGATATCCCCGGTGGTGCCCCCAAACTCCTTCATGGCCAGATGATAATAATAGCCATACACGGCAAAAGCCGTGCCAAATAAAAGCAGGCCGTACCGGTAATCCCACCAAAGTGCCGCGCCCAGACAGGAGAGCATCCAGAGAACGAGCACCGTCTTTAATATCCGTTTCTGAGCCGCATCGGCAAACATTCCAAGCGATCCCTTTTTGTTGGCGCAGGGAAACGTGGCCAGCGCCATGCCGCTCAAAGCCCTGGAAAGCACAAAACTGGCACAAAGAACCGGCAGCACATTTTCATCCATCTCACTCCACACGCCAAGAGCCAGAATAAAATACACACATCCCATGATAATGGCAAAGGCACCCGCATGGGAATCCTTTAAAATTTCCAGCTTTCTTTCCTTTGGCTGCCAGGAGCTTAAAGCGTCCATCGTATCCAGATAGCCGTCCAGATGGATCCCTCCGGTGACCAGCACCGGAATCAGCACGAATCCTGCCGCCCGCATCAAGGCTCCAAACTCCATGTAACCGCAGAGTCTCTGATAGCCCCAGATCAAAAGACCGATTACAATACCGACCCCCGGAAAAAAGCAGATCATGTATTTCATATTTTCCTGATCCCAGTCTGCCTTTGGCACCGGAATCTTGGAAAACATCGCAAATGCAATCAAAAAACTGTGAAACACCTTTTTCATCTGTCGGATCCCTCCGGATTTCCTTTTTGTACTACCGGAATCGAATAGACCACTTCCACCACTGCATCCGCCATGGATGCAAGGCGCCGGTTGATCTCTCCCAGATACTTCTGATACTGCTTTGTCTCCTCATCGTATTCGATCCCGTCAGAAAAAATCTCATTGGTCACAATCAGCAGATGGCGGCATTTTCGCCGGATCCTGCCAACGCCCTCCAAGATGGCCTCCACACAGCCCGCACCGGCGCCGTCTTTTTGATAAATTTCGTTGGCTGTCAGATTGGACATACACTCCAAAAGCACCGTATCATAGCCGCTCACATCTGCATCCTTCAGCCCCCTGTAGCACTCCAGCGTATCAAAGCCTTTTTCTGCCCGCATGGCCCGGTGTCTCGCAATCCTTTGATGGCATTCCTGATCAAAAGGATACATCGTCGCGATATAAAGGCGGGGACCGGTCCCAAGCCGCAGGACCATATGTTCGGCGTACTCGGACTTACCGCTCCCGCTGCCGCCCGTGATCAAACAAAACATGCTTTATTCTCCTGACTTCTGGTAATTTTGGCAGGCCTTTAAAAAGCGGGCCGGAACCTGGAGATTGGAATAGTAGAAAAGATGAGGAAATCCCGCATACAGCGTGCTGCTTCCATGGCCGCAGTCCCACGCCCGGCTGCCCACCGGTTTTTGGGCGTGCAGACCGTCTCCGCAGCTTTCACTGTCCCAGTAGTGAAACTCATGGCCGCGTATTTTCATACCTTTCTTTCCGATCAGCTGCTCCTTTTTTGCCTCCAGTGTAATATAGCCAAACCGCGAAAGCTTCCCCGTCCGGTATGCTTTTGCATCGAGAACACCCGACATCGGATAAAAGCACCCGTCCGTCCCCTCCAGCTCCCGGTGCAGGTACAAAAAACCGCCGCATTCTGCAATGCAGGGCATGCCGCCTTGAATGGCCTCTTTGACAGCGGTTCTCATGGATGCATTTTGTTCAAGCGCTTTCGCATGGAGCTCCGGATACCCACCGCTTAAAATCAGCCCCGATGCCCCCTCTGGAAGCCCCTGGTCCTCAAGCGGTGAAAAATACAAAAGTTCTGCTCCCATGGCTTCCAGAAGTTCCAGATTGTCCAGATAGGTAAAGCAAAATGCATCATCCCTTGCCACCGCCACGGATACCCGGGATGAAAGCGCCATTTCCCTGATTTTTTCCGCCAGCGTCTCCTTGGTCTTTTCTGAAAAGTCCGAAGCACAGGTACCGGCCAGCGTAAGCATCCCGTCAAGATCCAGCGTCTGTTCCAGTTCCCCGGCCAGACGGCATAATTTTTCTTTCAATGCCTGGATCTCTCCTGGCAGTACCAGCCCCAGATGCCGGCTGTCCAAAGAAAGCGCTGTAAGCTTTGGCACATAGCCAAATACCTGCACAGGAAGCTCTTCTTCGATCCGTGCCTTCAGAGGACCGTACAGCATGGGAGATACCTGATTCAGAATCACTCCCCGGATCTGGCTGTCCGCCTGATAATCCAGAAAGCCCTTGATCATGGCCACAATGGAAAGGCTGGCCCCTCTGCCGTCCACGATCAGAACCGCCGGAATCCCCAGGGTGCGTGCCACGTCCCAGGTGCTCCCCTGGACTTTCGTCCCCCCGAGGCCGTCATAGTAGCCCATGACCCCCTCCACCACCGCCACGTCAAAGCCCGCCGCATTTCTGGCATAAAGACAGCGGGTCGTGTCTGCATCCGTGAAAAAAGTGTCCAGATTCCGGGACTTGGTGCCGATCACCCGCCCGTGAAACATCGGATCAATATAGTCCGGCCCGCATTTAAAAGAAATGGTCTTAAGCCCCCGGTTCACCAGTGCCTGCAGGATACCGCAGGTAATCAGCGTCTTTCCGCTGCCGCTTTTGGGCGCTGTCAGAAGAATTCCCGGTATCCTCATACGTCTCCTCCCCTGCAGGTGATGATGTAGATTGGATTCTGCCCCATCATCAGATGGTAATTCCCAAGGCCCTTTGCCTTCGCAATGCTCACAGAGAGAATCTCCTCCTCCGTCACCGGGAGCATGTTCAGACAGTCCATGACCTCCCCGATGGTCTCCAAAGTCACCGTATTGATGACCATGCGGATCCTGGGATTCTTATCCAGCAGGCACTCCATAATCTCTTTTAGATTCCCGGCGGATCCTCCGATAAATGCATGGGTCGGCGCCGGAAGACCATGCAGCGCTTCCGGGGCCAGTCCGCGGACCACCTGAATATTGGGAGTCCCGAAAAGCCGCTTGTTTTCCTCGATCAGCTGACAGGCCTCTTCTTTGCGTTCTACTGCAAAAACACTGCCCTCAGGCGCCTGCAGAGCCATCTCTACAGACACCGAACCGGTGCCTGCTCCCACATCATAGATCACGGCGTCTCTGGTCAGGTGAAGCTTTGCCACCGACAGGCTCCGGATCTCGCTTTTGGTCATGGGCGCCTTTCCCCGCAGAAACCGCTCATCCTCCACGCAGCACTCCACGCCTCCAAAATACCTGGGGTTTTCGATCAATGCCACACAGAGCCCGTCGTACGTCCCGCCTTCCATCTCTTTTGGACTTCCAGAAGAAATCCGCTCATCCGGATATCCCAGCCGCTCCCCGATGTACACCCGGGTATGGGCCAGCCCGTATTCCTGCAGTTCTTTGCAGAGTTTTCCCACACTGTCCGCCCCGCTTAAGATGCTGAACGTCTTTTCGTGGGTGCGGACGGCTCCTGTCAGGTTGACCTTTCGCCCATGGGCGCTTCTCAGGCATACATCCTCCCAGGCCATCCGAAGTTTCCCGCAAAAATACACCACAGAGGATATGCCGCAGATACTTCTCACCTGACAGCTGCAGCCCTCCAGCGCCTCGTACAGCCTCTTCGCCCCGCTGTAAAAACCGATATCTCCGGACAGAAGCACCGCCACACGGGCATGCTCCGGATGTGCGTTTATATAGTCCGCAATCCGCACCGGGTCGTATTCCTTATAAACTGGCTTGCAGACATGTTCCGCTGCCTGAAGCATCCGACCCGCTCCGATCAGAAGATCCGCCTCCTCCAAAGCCTCCAAAGCCTCCGCCGTCATTCCGGACAAAGTGCCCATACCGATGCCAATCAGCGTCACAACCCTTTCCCGGAGACGGGACTTTGGTTCTGTCTGATGCTCAGAGGACTTTCGCACTATTTTTTCTGACTTTTTCAACTCTGGAAACTTTTCTTTCAGGATCTCTATGATTTCCCCGTAAGAATACCCGCTTTGTTCCTCAGGTCTTCCCACCAGCACCACTTTTGCCCCGGCTTTTTCTGCCGCCCGGAGCTTCTCCTTGAATCCTCCCGCCTTCCCGGTCTCTTTGGTGACCAGATACCTGCAGTCAAACTGCCTCAGCATGGCCGTGTTCAGCTCCTCGCTGAAAGGTCCCTGCATGCAGATCAGGTTTCTTCCGCGAAATCCCAGCTCCTCACAGGCCTGCGCCACCTCTTTGGTGGAGAGCACCCGGGCAAAGACGCGCTTTTCATAATCCGGAATCATGGTGTATTTTGCAAGTTCTTTGCTGCCGGTGGTGGCCAGAATATTTCCGCTGGTCTGTGCCAGATACGCGGCTGCCTCCTCCACAGAAGAGACCAGCACTGCCTCCTTCGTCTCCATCTGCTGGGATTCCCGGATCAGACGAAGGTACTCCGTCTTCGTCTCCCTGCAGGCCTGTGCCACATTCTGCGACACCACCGCCGCATAAGGGTGTGTGGCATCCACCACCAGACCGGCACCCGTCTTTTGAAGAAAGGCTTTCATCTGCGCTGCATCCATGCGCCCTGTATGGATATTCAGGTATTGCTTTCCTCTCAGTATGGTCTCTCCATATTCTGTGGCCACGCAGGCCGTCACCTGGATCTTCTGCGCGGACAGATATTCGGACAACTCTCTTCCCTCTGTGGTTCCGGCAAATATAATGACTGGCTCCATCTTTTCAATCCTCCATACAAACCGTATAATCCATAACCGCCGCGGCCACGGTCACCCCTTCTCTGGCCGTCTTCGAAAGCAGAAGCGTTCTGACTCCCGCACTTTTCAGCGCCGCCCGTTCGCAGACATTTCCGATGCCTGTGATTGATTTCACAAAGTCTGACTCCGAAAGGGACGCTTCCGACACGATCCCTGCAAGCTCCTCCGCCGAAAACGTTTCAAAAGGAACGTCCAGCCATTCTGCCAGTGCAAGGATGCCTTTCTCCTCTTTTTTCAGATCAATGGATGCAATCCGGCACACACTTTCCAAAAATATATGATGTTCCTTCAGCACCTGCACCACCACGTCTTTCAGATGCTGTTCATCCGTATCTTTCCTGCAGCCGATGCCCAGTACCGTAATCCGGGGGACCAGATGCAGGGTATGCAAAAATGGATGCTCTTCTCTGACACCTATGACAAATCCCGCCTCCGGCGTCCCGTCCAGATCCAGCTCTTCTGGCACCGGTCCGAACACCGGAAAATCGCTTCGCATCCCGACAGACTTTCCGGATACCAGTTCCGATGCGATCTCTTTTGCACAGGACATGGAGTCCAGATACATCCCTCTTCTGGCCCCAAAAGCATCCACCGCAAATTTCCCCTGCAGATCCGTGGCAGTGGTAATGACCGGCTCTGCTCCCAGAATCTTTGCAGTCAGGCGGGTCATGGCATTGGCCCCTCCGATATGCCCGGACAGAAGAGAGATCACATGCTTTCCCTGCTCATCCGCCACCAAAACGGCCGGGTCTGTCTTCTTGCTCTGCACAAAAGGCGCAATACTGCGCACCGCAATCCCCGCTGCACCGATGAAGATCAGCACCTCTGCTCTGGAAAACTGCTCCTTGGTCCATTCTCCCAGAGATGCGGAAAGCGCCCTGACGCCGCCGGCCGTCACCGCTCCCCTTTTTTTCAGCCATGCTTCACAGGCAATCTCCCGCTTTGGCAGCTCCTTTGTCAGCTTCCGGGCCAGCATGGCTCCGTGATCGGTAAAGCAGATGACAGCGGCTTTCATATGGGTCCCTCCATCTTAGCTATGCTTTCTTCTGCAATCTTCTGCAGCAGTTTTGATGCGTTTTTTGTCTGCCCCAGAATCCCGTGCACTTTGGAAAATGTCACCACGCCCAGCTCCAGACTGCTCTGCACACGTTGATTTACATAAAAATCCATCCGTTCCATCAGACGCTCCATCACCGGCTCCAAAAGCCCAGCTTCTTTCAGATATCCAATCGCATCATCTGTAGTCACGCTCTCCATCATCCGGGAAAGCAGAGAAACCGGTGCGCCCAGGAGGGCAGCGTGCACCGTCAGAAGCTCCATCCGGGCGTCGGCATTGTGAGAGTGCGTGTTCATAATACCTCCGGACAGCTTGACAAACTTTCCGATATGTCCCACAAGCAGCACTCCTTCTGCCCCGAATTCAGCGGCGGCATCCAGAGCTTCTCCCACAAAATTGCTGCATTTTACCGCATCTTCCAGGAGACATCCGTGCCCGTACTCTTCCAGAAATTCCATGCCGTAATTCCCCGGAACCACCAGCAGGTACTTCGACCGGCCAGCCAGCCTCTGCCGGATTTCCACCCGGATCGTATCGATCAGCGCCTGTTCACTCATAGGCTCCACAATCCCGCTGGTGCCAAGAATCGAGATGCCTCCGAGGATGCCAAGCCTGGGATTGAAGGTTTTCTTTGCCAGAGCCTCCCCCTCCGGGACAAAAAGCACCACCTTCAGATCTCCTTCATAGCCAAACTGCCTGCAGATCTCCAAAACATTTTCCCGGATCATCCGCCGCGGCACCCGGTTGACCGCCGCCGCTCCCACCGGCTGCTCAAGCCCCGGTTTGGTCACCCGGCCAACTCCCCGGCCCCCGTCTATGAAAATCCGGGGCGCTTCTGTCCCGGCCGCCACCGGATGCGTTTCTTCCTCCACAGGCTGGAAAGGCCCGTCTTTTTTCTGCCCCTCACATCCCACAAAAGAAACTTCTGCATAAACCAAAATCCCGTCCGTCACATCCGGATCGTCGCCGCCGTCCTTTTTGACCGCGCAGCTTACCGATCCCTTCCCCCGTCTCACATCCACCACTTCCAGATGCAGAGGAATCTGTTTCGGCGTCATCAGATCCGCAAATCCGGTCTCCTCTCCCGACAGCAGCATAAAAGCCGCCGCCTTAGCCGCCGCCGCTGCGCAGGACCCTGTCGTATAGCCATACCTCAGCTTTTTATGATTTTTATACACAAATTCTTCCATACACGTCATACTCTGCTTCGTCATCCAATCTCTGTCCTGTCATCTCCGGCCCAAATCCTCCGAAACGAAAGCATTCGTTTTCGCCGACCCGCAAAAGGCCGTCCAGACCCGGCCCCTGCAGCACGCTGCCGCACGCCCATCCGATCTACACCTGATGTGTATACGCCTCCACTTTTCCGCCGTCCCAGGTGGCCAGATGGTAGTATACATTCAGTGCCTGATCAATCATGGACAGTGCCATGATCGCCCCGGTGCCCTCTCCCAGGTGCATCCCTGCCTGCAGAGGCGCTTTCATGCCCAGACGCTCCACCACCAGCCTGGAAGCCGGTTCCGCCGAACAGTGGGTGCAGATCATATATTCCTTCGCCGTACCACAAAGCATTGCCGCCAGATACGCGGAGATGGCGGAGATAAATCCATCGATCAAAATCGGCATCCGGCAATAGGCCGCTCCCAGATAGCAGCCCACCATACCGGCAATATCCAGCCCGCCGATCTTCGAGATGACGTCCAGCGCGTCTTCTGGATCCGGCCGGTTTACCTCAATTGCCTTTTTGATCGTCTGCACTTTGCGCTCCAGACCTTCTGTGGAAAGCCCGGCTCCCCTCCCGGTCACCGTCTCTGCATCCTGACCAAAAAGCACCGACGCACAGGCCGAACTGGTGGTTGTGTTCCCGATCCCCATCTCCCCGGTCACAATCAGATTGTATCCTTCTTTCTTCAGCCCGCAGACAATGTCTGCTCCGGTCAGGACTGCCTGCATGCATTCTTCTCTGGACATGGCCGGCCCCCTGGCGATATTGCCGGTTCCATGCCGCACCACCCTGTTCTGGATCCGCGGATGCCTGCCGTCTGTCAGGGCACCGATATTCACCGGAAAGAGCTCACACCCTGCCAGGCTGCACATCACACAGGCCGTGGACAGCTGATCCCCCATATTTTCCAGCACCTGAATGGTCACGGAACTGTCCGTCTGGGTTACCCCCTCTTCGACCACTCCGTTGTCCGCTCCCATAATCACCACTGCACGCTTGTCCGGATGGGGACAGGACGTCCCATAGATGCCGGCAATCTGTACCAGCACTTCTTCCAGCCACCCAAGTCCCCGAAGGGGCTTGCACAGGGAGTCCCAGCACTTCCAGGCCTCCTCCATGGCCTTCTGATCCACAGGCGTGATTTTATTGATTATCTCTTCCAGATTTTTCATAACCTATTCTCCTCGTTTTGGTTCTCTGTCTATGCGGTCTCATAACAGACCCAGTCCTCGATCCTGTGACGGCAGCACGCACACTCCACCGTACGGAGATGCCCTCAAACGCATCCGCATCATCTTCTCTGGAATAAATCCCCGGATCTGTACCTCCTCCATCTGCCTTATGGATCGCTTTTTCACAGAAGAAACTCTGCTGAAACCTTCTGCCTATCCCTGAGCATACAGCATGGCATTGCAGATGGTCGCCGCAATGTTGCTGCCGCCCTTGCGTCCTCTTGGCACGATATACGGCACACCGGCGGTCATAATCAGTTCTTTGGCCTCCACCACGTTGACAAAGCCGACCGGAGCACCGATGATCAGAGCCGGCCGCACTTTTTTCTCCTGAATGAGCTCATAAAGCCGGATCAGAGCCGTCGGTGCATTGCCCACAGCAAAGATCAGCTCCCGGTCAAGGGCCGCTCCCCGCTCCATGCACACCGCCGCCCGGGTGCAGGCTCTTTCTTTTGCTTCCCTGGCCACATCCTCATCCGACATAAAGCAGAAGGCCTCTCCGCCGTACTGCGAGAGCTTTTTCTTGTTGATGCCAGACCAGGCCATCCTGGTATCGGTGACAATCGCCGCCCCCCTTTGAAGCGCTTCCACCCCCACCATGGCCGCCCTGTCCGAAAAACACAGGTTGTCTGCATAATCAAAATCCGCTGATGTGTGAATACACCGTTTTACGATGGAGAACTCCGGCTCTGTCCAGGTTCTTTTGCCCAGTTCCTCCGTGATGATCTCCATGCTGCGCTTTTCAATCTCTTCCGGCTTTACAATTTCCAGTCCTTTTAACATCCGATTCCCGCCTCCAGTATCTCGTATATTTTCTTCATATCAAAAGACCTTCTCACCAGATCAGCAAGCTTGTCATACTCCTGCTCCTTGTGAGCGCTAAGGTCAAATTCCCAGTCTCCAAAATCCAGTCCCTTGTCTGCCATCAGCTTTTTTATCATCGCCTCTGCAAATCCGTCCGTATCAAAGATCCCGTGCAGATAACTCCCAAGCACCGTTGCATCCCCATTGGAAAGGGCATCCGTCCGCCCGTCCGACAGCCGGATCAGTTCCCTGCAGCCGCCCAGATTCTCGGTCTTTCCCATATGAATCTCGTACCCGGTCACGTCTCTGCCTTCCCAGTCTGTCCAGAGCCCCGCCCCCTGTTCCATCCTGCCAAAAGCCTGTGTCCGGGTCTTTGCCTGGTCAAATACCGTCCGGGTATCCAAAAGGCCCATGCCCCGCATGGTACCGCCGTGTTCCACACCAAAGGGATCTTCCAGAATTTTTCCAAGCATCTGAAACCCTCCGCAGATACCGACCACCGGTATCTTCCGCTCTGCCTGCCGGAGGATCAAAGTCTCCATACCGGACTCCCGCAGCCACTGCAGATCATCCATCGTATTCTTGGTCCCGGGCAAAAGAATCAAGTCTGGATTTCCAAGCATCCCAGGGGTATGTACATACCGAAGGGATACCCCTTCCATCCGTTCAAAAACCGCAAAATCCGTAAAATTCGAAATGTGAGGCAGATGAATCACCGCAATATCCACACCGGCCCCTTTCCGGGTCCTGGTCAGACGGTCTGACAGACTGTCCTCATCGTCGATGTCCAGACACTCCATGGGAACCACGCCGACCACCGGTATATCCAGACGCTCTTCGATCATCCGAAGCCCCGGCCTGAGAATCTCCACATCTCCCCGAAACTTATTGATCACGAGCCCTTTGATCATCTGCTGTTCTTCTTCCTCCAGAAGTTTTACCGTCCCGTACAGCGCGGCGAACACGCCGCCCCGGTCGATATCTCCCACCAGGAGCACCGGAGCTTTCGCCATCTTCGCCATCCCCATATTGACGATGTCATTGTCTTTCAGATTGATCTCCGCCGGGCTTCCGGCCCCTTCTATGACGATGATCTCATACTCCTGATCCAGACGCCGGTACGCTTCCATCACATCCGCCCGAAGCTTCGTCTTGTCCCGATAATAGTCCATGGCTTTCATATTGCCCCGGACTTCTCCGTTTACAATCACCTGGCTGCCCACCTGGCTGGTGGGCTTTAGAAGGATCGGATTCATCTCCACCGCAGGCTCGATGCCGCAGGCCTCCGCCTGCATGGCCTGCGCCCTCCCGATCTCCAGCCCGTCCTTTGTAATATAAGAATTCAGCGCCATGTTCTGCGACTTAAAAGGTGCCACCTTATATCCGTCCTGCATAAATACCCTGCACAGTCCCGCTGTCAGAAAACTTTTTCCCGAATTTGACATCGTGCCCTGCACCATGATCGCTTTCGCCAATCTTTGTCACCCCTCTTTCTTTCTCTCTGCCCCACGCTTCCGTCCGCTGCCTGATCCTTGCGGGCATAAAATGACCCCACAATTCCATATCCCAAAGCCGCAGTTTTGCCATAGAAATGCGGTCACCGAATCTGCCGGATTACAGCCGGATCCTTGATCTTCTGGTCCTCTGCAAACATCAGTATTTTGGACAGAATCTCCGCTGTCTTTGGATCCTCATCCACAAAGGGCAGGAAAATCTTCCCTCTGTGCTGGGCATGCACCGGCAGTACCTGCAGCATGGCATTTCCTGCCTGGTGCACCACACCGCTTCCCAGATGTATTGTATACTGTCCCAGCTTCCCGTCGATCAGCGCATGATTTCCCTGAAGCCGCACATTTTCCACCCGGAAAAGCTCCAGATTTCCCTGAATCATCGCCCGGCGCATCTCCACCGTGGAATGGCTGGCCTCCGGGTCCACACCTCCCACATAAGCCGTGCTGACCGCCAGATCCGCGTCCCGCATGACCTCGCTGTAGATCCGCTCCGGAATGTCTTTGATCCGCACGCTCTGAAAAGTCTTCCGGTCATAAAAAGCCACGGCTTCCAAAGTCGGCGCCTCGATATCAGCCGGCGAAAACCAGTCCGCCAGCGCATAGAGCACCGCCACAATATTTTCTTTATAATAAATCTTCTGCAGACCACTTTCATAGTCCGCCACCCAGCCCCTGCTCCCAAGGGTTGCCACCGTCTTTCTCGGCTGAATCTGATATCCGGCAAACAGCCGGGATTCTTCCTTTTCCAGCTCCTGGGGCAGTTTGACATACAGTTCCCGGAACACCTGCTTAAACGGCTGGCGGATCTGCTTCTGAAACAGAAGCTTTTGGTATTCCTGCCAGTGCCCTTCCTGATACAGATCCCACGGATGGGCAACCCGGACCTTCGTCTTAGAAGTGACCGGATGTACGGCACCGGACCAGTCCCGGAGTCCGGTTTCTGCATCTTCCAGAAAGCCAATCTGTCCGCCGTCTTCTGCCGTCAGGAACAATAAAGGCTTCAAAACCGGAGCCGCCACCGGATTATCCCCAAGCATTTGAAGCTCCCATATCGGAAACCAGGTTCCATCCTCCATGGCCTGCTCAAACATCCGCCTGGTTCTTTGGTACTGTTCTCTTAGCTTCTTCACTGTGGCCTGACAGCGGACGACTGCCTCCTGCTTTTTGTACTTTGCAGGAACCGATTTCAGCAGTTTTCCTTCTTTCTGGCACACAAGGCGGCTGTTCCCGGTCTCTTCCACAAGGACCCGAACCTGGACATCCTCTGCCTCCTGCCAGACAAAGCAGTCCGAAAGTTCTTCCGTCAGCCGGCTTTCCATCCTAAGAAGCAGACGCGTAACCTCCTCGTAACCGGCATTGATGCTCAGATTCTGAAGAGCCATCTCACAGGCGCTCTTTTCGCTCGAACGTCTCTGAGCCCCGAACTGCCGGCTTTCTTTTTGAAATTCCCGGATGTACTGATAGCGCCTTAAAAGCTCCTGTTCTCTAAGATCCACATCTTCCGGAAGCGGCAGAAGCGGCAGACTCATCAGAAGATCCTTGTTCCGTTTTTCCCCAATGGCCCGGACAAGCGTATCAAAATCGGTATGGCCCAGGGCCGCATCCGCGTATTTGCGCGCCCTGGCGTGAGCACTGCCTGCAGCAGAGTATTTTGCAGCATCATAGAGCAGTTTAAAATCCTTTTCTCCCAGCGCTTCATAGGCTTCGCGAAACCAGTGCACATCAAAAGCACCGCTGCAGAGCATCTGCCGGTCCATGGGCGTATACCGGGCAATCACTGCCATCACATCTTCTTCCAGCCCCTCACTGGTATGAGCCATAAAGTAATAGCAGCCGCTTTTCAGACCCGGGATCTGAAGATACTCTTCCAGCATGGGAATCCACTGTCTGGCATACATGGCCACTTCCGCCAGACGCCGCCTCGTGACGCCGCTCCCCTTCAGTGCCCGTCCAAGATCCGACGCGGTCTCCCCTCTGCCCGGATGGCACACCTTCAAAAGCTGGCAGAGCACCGTCTGCCGGTCGGTGCCGTAGAGACCGTAGGCAGAACGTTTCAGCGGATCCTTTCCAAGCGCTTTTAAAATCTGCACAAGCGTCCGGACCCCAAAAAGCATAGAAATCCCTGATACACATTTGGAAAAAGGCGTCTCTTCCTCTCCCCGCCGAAGCTCCACCTTCAAGATCAGCGCAGTCAGTTCTTCATAAAGCTCGTGAGCCAGCATAAGCTCCGGCGCGGACGGATCCATCAGGTCAAACCGGAACTGCCCGCCCTTTTCAGGAATTTTGTCCATTCCGAAAAAAGTACAGACGGCATGCCGGCTGGTTTTCCAAAAAGAAACACCCCCGCGGCTTTCTGCCGCGCTGACTGCACGGACCAGCTCCTCCAACTTCCAGTAGTGAAAGACCGCCTGGTACAGCATATCTTTATCCCAGATCCCCCGCACGCAGGCCTCTACGCAGGAAGCGATGTTCACTCCCGCCTGAAACTGCAGGGCAAATGCGCTCTCCCAGTCCTCGTCCGCTGCGCAGTCGAGCCAGCCGATCATCTGCTGAAAAATCGGTGCCTCCGCCTTTCGCCAGGTGATCTGTCTTTGGTTTCTCCATGGTTTGGACCGATATTCTGCCATATAAGCGTCCACCTGTCCTCCCAGCGCCTGAAAAAGCCCTGCACTCCCCACAAGCCCCCAGTGTCCCTTTTGTTCCTTTGGCACATACTGACGAAACAGGGCTTCCAGTATGATGGTAATCTGCTCTTCGTATGCACCGGGACCGGCCAGCTTCTGAAATGGCAAAGTTCCAAATACCTGCTGGTAAAGTCTTTTTTCCTCCTGGTATCTGTCTTTTCTCTTCACACAGTCCAGGTACAGTTTTACTTCCAGCAAAAGCTCCGGCTTATTTATCTCTCTTTTATAAAAGTCCTCCCACAGTTCCCGAAGGGGAAAATCCTTCTGGTAATCCATTGTATACGGATTCCACACCAGTTTGATCCCAAGAAGCTGCTCTTCTCCCCAGAAATCCCGGTATTCCAGCTCCTTTCGTTCCTCGATCAAAGCTTCCAGCTTTTGAAGAACAGCCAGACATGCCTCCTCCTTGCAGGTGAACAGCTCCCTGGCCTTTCTTTTGTCTGCCCGTACTTTTGGGATTACCCACTGCTTCTTCGGATCGTAAAGCCCATAACCGGGTTTGTTTAAAACAGCCTGTACGGTATCTTCTCTTTTTGTCTCCACCAGTTCCGACAGCAGCAGCTGTTCTTTCTCGGTAGGATGCTCCCAGGCGGCCAGAACCGGCACAAGCTTTCGGTAAGCCGCCGGATTTTGCTTTTTCACATGCAAGGACAGTTCCAGCGCCCCCATATGGCTCTCCTCGGATTTCTCATGGAGGAGCCTGCCGATACAGGACAGAAGAGCTTCTATGTCTTGTTTTTTCAAAAGCTCCAAAGTCTCTTTGCGGCTCTTCTTGTAGCGCATATTCGCCTCAATCTTCTGAAAATCCTCTGCACTTAAAGAAAGTCTCCCCACAAGATGATAGGCCACCGCCCTCGTGTTCGTCTCCGGATTACGCAGAAGTTCAAAAAGCAGGTCTCTTCTGACCTTCGTTTGGGGATTGTGCAGCAAAAGTCTGGCTGCCAGATGCCGCCCGTCTCCCACAACATTCAGCAAGCTTGCCGCCTCATCTAAAAGTGCCTCCTCCTGAAGCACCCAGGCCAAGAGACACATAGACGCCGCCACCTCTGATTTTCCAAGCTTCACCCGATACCAGGAAGGCACCATGCAAGGGTGCAGATCCACCCCTTTTTTGGGAAGCCGGCCCAGCATGTCTTTGAAAATCTCATAGGACTCAAGCGCCTCCTCCCTGGTCAGATGCAGCTGCGCCGGCGTCATCTGTGCCGGAGCCGCCCCCTTGTCATAAGAAGGAGAATAACTGTACCGATGACAGCCGTACGAACCGGCACACATCAGGCTCTCTATCACCTGGCAGACATCCCCCAGAAAATAAGGCAGATAGCAGGCGGTCAGTTCCAGATCCCCCGGATGGGCAAACCAGATCTTCTTCGCCGCCTTTTGCTGAAGCTGTCTGCTCTCCAGGGAGCCTACATAATAAGAAGCGATCATCATCTGATTTTTTGTGCCGTGATCCGCCAGACCAAGAATCGCCCGGACCGCCTCTTCTGCGTCATAAAACCCCTTGGCCCAAAGAGCACAGCAGATCCCGACGGAATCTTCTAAGGTAAGCTGTTCTTCACAATACGCAGGTTCCCTGAGACACCGTCCCATCATCAGCACCAGCTTTTTGGAGATCCGCTCTGTACTGTCGGATTCATAGATGCCGATCCAGGTGCTGACCGCCCGCCTGACCGAAGAATACCGGATCAGATCATGCTCCTCGATCACCTGCAGCAAAAAAAGAAATGCCTCCTTGCGGCCTGCATCCATGGTCTCACAGACCGCCTGGCGCGCGCCTTCCAAAAGCCTGGCCGCCAGAAGAAACTCTCCCAGCACCCGATACAGCTCTTCTGATTTGCTCATGACGATGCCCCGGATCAGCTCATAGGTGATCATCTGGGTATTCTGATCTCCAAGAAGCACTTCCTTAACTGCCTGGATCGTTTGTTCCTCTCCCCGGTCAATCTGGGCCGCCAGCATTCCTCCATAACAAAAGCTTTCGCTTCTGGCATCTTTGTAGATCTCCGGCGCCACCTTTCCCAAAAGCACGTCTGATAACGCTGCTCTGTAAAAACGAAGCCTTGCATAAGCCCACAGAAGATACACGCTTTTGTCCACAAAAGGCGTGTAGCTTTCACTCCTTAGACTCCTTCTGTAAAGTCCGCTGGTCATCTGGAACTGATTCATCTGATCCAGTGCATAGTAAAATTCTTCCTGCCGGTTCTTCTCCACGCAAAGATCCACCAGCGCGGAAAGATGTTGTCTGTACACCTCGCTGAGCTTCCTGTTGTTTTTGGTCACCAAAAGACCCACAATCCAGTTATGCGCTTCCCTGTCCACATACAGGTTCAGCTTCCTGTCCCGGTCAAGCCCGGGAAGAAGTTTTCGTTCCGTCTTGGACAGCCCTTTTGCTGCCTTTTCCAGACCTTTTGTAAACTCCTCCGTAAGCCCATGCTTCTCTGCCATGCCTGTCCCTCTTTTCCTATCCTTCGATGCCCGCCCAGTCCGGACCGTCCTTCAGACTGCCGGTCACATGAATCGAATGGCCCCAGAACAGATCGCCGTCTCCGAACCAGAATTCATATTCTCCGTCTTCCATTACCCCGATGGATTCCAGCACCATACATTTCATAAATGCTTCTCTGCTTACCAGACATGCTCCCTTTTCTTCCATTTGGTCCAGCTCTTCCGGGTCCACGGCGTTAGCCGCCCAGTCATTGGCCAGATCCAGCAGGTTTTCTGCTGCGTACTCCCGGATCCTTTGGTCCCATCCTTCCCGGTCCGCCATCAGGGTTCTGGCCGTCTGGACGGCATCCTCCATGACCTCCTCATCATCCTGGTCAAAGCTAAGCTCCACTTCCTGGCCGAGCCAGTCCACTTTTGCATGGAACCAGTCCACCGACCGGTCCAGGGTGAATCTGCCAAGTCCCTCCACTTCCCTGACCACCTCGATTACCTGCTTTTTCAGAACCTCAGCCAGCACCGGATCATCTCCCTTCCCGGCCGGACCCGTCATCAAAAACCGTTCTCCATTATGGGAAACCCGCACGCTGGCTCTGATCACAGAATCACGGCTTACCTGCTCCTGAAGCCTGGCCAATAGCTGGTCATCTGCCACCATCTGCAGAAAAAACGCTCCCTTGTGAATCTCCTCTTTTTCCGCTTCTTTCCAGGCGGTCAGGGTGGTAGAGGCATCCCACAGCTTCTGCTTTCCTACCTTGCCTGCACCAAAACCGTTTGCTCCCACGACGGCCTGTATATTCAGGATTTCCTCCGAATACTTTTCGGCTTTCTTCTGGTATTCTTTTGTCTTCAGCAGTTTTTCCCATAACGCGTTGTCATTTTTGTCCATCTTCTCATCCTCCTGACTTTCTAAGTGCCTCGATCAGCCTTTGATTTGCCTCCCGGTCCTTTACCGCAATCCGGTAACAGCTCCTGTCAAGTCCCCGGTAATTGCCGCATTTCCGAATCAGGATGCCATAGGGCAAAAGCTGTTCGTACAAATCCCATTTACCCTGGGTACGAAAAAAAAGATAATCCGCCTGTCCGTCCCATACCTGCATCCCACAGGCTTCCAGTTCTCTTTTCAGCCAGGCCCGTTCCTCTTTGACCAGCCTGACGGCCTTTTCTTTGTATTCCGTCTCTTCCAGCGCGGCAATTCCGGCCTCCGAAGCCAGTACACTCACACCCCAGCACTGTCCGGCTGTTTCCATGCGTTCCAGAAGTGTTCGGTTTCCGCTGATGCCGTAACCCAGGCGGATCCCAGGCATGGCATACATCTTGGTGAAGGATTTCAGAATAAAAAGGTAGGGCGTCTCCTTTACATAAGCGATCAAAGAACGCTCCTCCTGCCCGGTAAAATCCAGAAAACATTCATCCAGCACCAGAAGAATCTGCTTGCGCACAGCCTTTTCCAGTATCCGAAGCAGAAGCTGTTGGGGGATCAAAAGCCCTGTGGGATTATTGGGATTGCACAAAAACATCACATTCACCGGCTCCTCCATCCGGTCCAGGATATCCTCCCGGATCTGAAGCCCCTCATCCATCTCATAAAAGATGCACCGGGTCCCCCCCTGCTTCATAGCCTCCTCATACTCTGCAAACGTAGGTGCCGGCAAAAGCGCGCTCTTTGGACGAAGGGCGTAAGCCAGCCGGTAGATCAGATCCGCTCCGCCGTTTCCGCAGAGAAAAAACTCCTCTGAGAGCCCGTATGTCCGGGCCAGCCTGCGCCGAAGTTTCCGGCACTTCGGATCCGGATAGTGAACGGCGTCTTCCAGGGCCCGAATCACGGCCTGCTGCACACGCCCGGGCATCCCAAGGGGATTGATATTCGCAGAAAAATCCAGAAGCACCTTCCCTTCTGTCTGTTCTTTCAGGCAGTCATCATAGATATCTCCGCCGTGCAGTCCATTCATCGCCTTTTTCCCCCTGTTCCATATTCCCATCCGCCTTACAGCTGTCCGTATCAAATCTGATGCTCTGCATGGCAATTCTTATCTTCATCATGCGCCCCGGCACTCTCTTTTGGCACCATTTCCGGTATCCGCTTATCCATGCGGATTTCGCTTTGTGCGAACAGCATCATACAAAAGCACATCCCGCATGCCTTCTGCCGTGTATTCCACCGCTGAAGCATACACCTGGATGCCGGCAGCCCGGGCCGCTTTCTCCGTCACCGGCCCAATGCAGATCACCTTTGCCGTATACGCCGTCTTTTGTACCATCGCGGCAAACGCCTTCACCGCCGAGGCGCTGGCAAAGGTAATATAATCCACCTCCGGCAAAAGCCGGTTTAATTCCTCTTCTTTGCGCCGGTCCACCGCCGTATGATAGATGCCAAGAGCCTGATAGAAAATCCCGGCATCAGAAAGTCCCTGATTCAATTCCTGGGATGCTTCCTCTGCCCGCAGCATCAGTACCCGGTCTTCCTTTGTCAGAGTCGGAATCCATTCTGCCGCCAGATCTTTGCTGCTGTATGCCTTTGGCACAAAATCCGCCTGGATTCCCCGGGCAGCCAGCGCTTTTTTCGTGCCCGCCCCGATGACTGCGAATTTCAGTGAGGCAAGACAGCGAAGGTCTTTCCCCTGTTCCAGCAGATCATCAAAGAACCGTTCCACCCCGCTGCTGCTGGTAAATACCACCCAGGTATAGGAAGCCAATGATTCCACCGCTGTTTTCAGCTCCTCTGACCGTATGGGCTCTGTGTGAATCAGGCTGAAGGCAATCACTTCTGCTCCTTCCGCCTCTAATACAAGGCTCTGGTTTTCCACCATCTTTTTCGTGCCGGTCACCAGCACTCTTTGTCCAAAAAGAGGTCCGTCTTCGTACCACTGCAGCTCTTTTTCCAGCGCTGCCACATGGCCCACCACCGAGATTGCCGGTGTGCAAATCCCCTGCTTTTTCACTTCCTCCGCGATCGTGCAAAGCGTTCCCACCGCTGTTTTCTGCCGGCTTGTGGTCCCTTCCTGGATCACCGCCGCCGGCGTATCCGGATCCTTGCCGTGAGCCATCAGATTCTCGGCGATATTCGGAAGGTTTTTCAGTCCCATCAAAAAGACCAACGTGCCTTCTTCCCTGGCCAGTGTTCCGTAGTCCAGCACCTCTTGCGTCTTGTGGCTCCCCTCATGCCCGGTAATCACATGAAAAGAGGATGCACAGTTTCTGTGGGTCACAGGGATCCCTGCATAGGCCGGCGCCGCATAACAGGAAGACACACCCGGCACGATCTCAAAAGCAACTCCTGCTTTTTGAAGCTCTGCTGCCTCCTCGCCTCCTCTTCCAAAGACAAAGGGATCTCCGCCTTTTAAACGCGCCACCAGTTTCCCTTCTTTTGCCTTCCGAATCAAAAGCTCGTTGGTCTCTTCCTGCTTCAGATGATGGTTAGAGGCCCGTTTTCCCGCATAGATCAGTTCCGCATCTTTTTTTGCCTCATTCAAAAGCGTATCGGTGGCCAGACTGTCATAGACGATCACGTCCGCCTGCCGGATACAGGAAAGACACTTCCTTGTCACAAGCTCTTTTGCCCCGGGACCGGCGCCCACAAGCCATACTTTCCCCTGCAGGAGCTTCTCTGCCAGTTCTCTGCCCAAAAGCCCGGCCTGCTCCGGATCCGCATTGCAGGCCCGCTCTTTGGATGCTCTTTTCAGATGCTGTCCGTCCCGGGCGAACGCCGCCTCCATGTAAAGCGTCCCCCCCTGAAGTCTGGCCAGCGCTGCCGCCGGTGCATTGCAGCTTCCGCCGATGGCGGTCAGAAAGCTGCGCTCCGCCTGCAGGCAGAGTGCCGCCTCCGGATCATGAATGGCCTGCAGCACCTTTTGCAGATCATCTGTCCGGCTCTCCACTGCCAGGATCCCCTGTCCGGCCGCCGGCAGACATTCTGACGGGTCCAGATATTCATAATGATATCGGGGATCCTGAAGAAGGCCCAGGCGCGAAAGCCCCGCTGCCGCCAGCACAATGGCATCAAACTGCCCCTCTGACAGCTTCCGGAGCCGGGTCTGTACATTCCCCCGGTTCAGCCGGATCTGAAGCAGCGGATTGATCTTCTTGATCTGCAGCTCCCGGCGAAGACTGCTGGTCCCCACCACACTGCCTGGTTTTAAGTCCGAAAGCTTCGTCCCGTCCAGGGTGACGATCACATCCTCCACCGGTCCTCTTTTCAGCACTGCGCCGATCTTCAGCCCTCCCGGGAACTCCATGGGCAGATCTTTGGCACTGTGAACCGCCAGATCGATCCGTCCCTCCAAAAGCGCATCCTCAAGCTCCTTTGTGAACACACCCTTTCCTCCAAAAGACGTCAGGGAACGGTCCAGGATCTCATCCCCCTTTGTGGACAGTCCGACGACCTCCACTGCCACATTCGGAAATGCCGCCTCGATCTTCTCCTTCACCATCTTTGTCTGCACCATCGCCAGCGCACTTTTCCTTGTCCCGATCCGAATCACTTTCTCCATACAACCTCCTGCTGTTCTCTCATATCCCCTCGTCCCGGCCGCCTTTTTTACAGCGTATACCCCCGCGGCGTAATCATCCTTTCCTGTTTCACATAGGTCTGTGAATTGCCGATAATCACCACACTGAACATATCGATCTTTGCATCCTTGAGTTTTTCCAGCGTGGTGATGCAGGCCTCTTCCTCTTTTCTGCCCGCGTTGCGCACGATGCCAACCGGAGTCTCTTTCTTCCGGTATTTCATCAGAATCTCGGCGGCCTGCTCCACATACCCGGTCCGTTTTTTGCTCTTGGGGTTATAAAGGCATACGATCAGATCTCCCTGCCCGGCACAGTCCACCCGCTTCATGATCAGCTCAAGCGGCGTCATCAGATCACTCAGACTGATCACCGCAAAATCATGCATCAGCGGGGCGCCCAGCACAGAAGCCGCCGCGCTGGCCGCCGTCACCCCCGGCACCGTCTCGATCTGGATGTCCGCCTGCTTTTCCTCTGCCACCTGATAGATGATGCCTGCCATCCCGTAGATACCGCTGTCCCCGCTGGACACCATGGCCACAGTCTGATCCTTCAGCGCTTCCTCCACCGCCATCTCGCAGCGTCTGACTTCCTGCATCATCGGCGTCGCAATATACTGCTTGTCCGGAAAATACTCTTTCAGTATATTCACATAGGTGGTGTACCCGGTCACCACATCTGCCTTTTTGATCACTTCGATGGCCTTCGCCGTCATATGCTCATATCCGCCCGGGCCAAAGCCCACCACGTATAATTTCCCCATCTTTTTCCTCCTGCCATTCTATCTTAGAATCTTTGTATTAATCCTCTTTCATATGTTCAAAAAATGCCCGCAGATCCTCCGGGTTTGAATGGTCCCGGATCTTGTAGAACATCTTGTCAATCGCCTTCTCAAATCCCTTTTTCTCTGCCTCTTCGATCATCCACGCCTTCATCCTTTGAATCTCGGGGAGCGCCTGCTGAAAGACCATCCACCGCTCAAAATCCAGCCGGATCTCTTCTAGAATCTGGTCTGCTGCCAGCACTTCATGCTGTTTTCTTTCGTTGTTCGCCCGGGCCAGTTCCTGAAAATCATCCACATCATAGCGTCTCACGCCCGGGAGCCACTCCACTTTTTCCTCAATGTCGATCGGCACCGCCAGATCAATCAGTACTCTTGGCCTGGAAGTCTTCAGGCTCTTGGCCAGCTTTTCGTAAGTCAGCGTGTAGTGGGGACTGCTGGTGGCGCTGATCACCACATCCATCTCATCGGTCAGACTGTACCGGTCCTCGTATTCCATCACCTCATAGGAAACCTTATGATGCCGGTCTTCCCTGGCTTTGAGCAGATTTCTGGAAGTGATGTAGACTTTGACCCCTTCCAAGCACTGCAGATTCTTAAGGACAACACCCCCGATCTTGCCGGAAGCCCCGATCAGCATCACCTTGCGTCCCTTTAAAGAACCAAAGGTCTGCTCCGCCGCCTTGACGGCCATCGTCGCCATGGACACCGTGGTCCTGGACAGATCTGTCTCGGTCTTTACTTTCTTCGCCGCCGTCACCGCATAGCGAAACAGTGTATTCAGATACACACCGCAGGTTCCGGCCCGGCGGGCCTGTTCGTGGGCCCGTTTGACCTGCCCTAGAATCTGGTCCTCCCCCATCACCATGGAATGAAGCCCTGCCGCCACATGGAACAGATGCCTCACTGCCTTTGTCCCGCTGTAAAAACGGACATAGTCCCCCATGTTTTCCACATCCGACGCCTCCGCAAACTCCAAAAGCAGATTCTGCATGTCTGTAAACTTATGTTCTGCCCGCGCAGAATATGCATAGACCTCCGTTCGATTGCAGGTACTGATGACCACACATTCCGAGGCATGGCCCCGCACCAGCATCTGCCGCATCAGGTCTGCCTGTACCTGCTCGGGAAACGCGAACAGCTCCCGGATCGCAAGCGGCGCATTCTGATGACTGATGCTGATCAGTGAAATACTCATCACTCTGTCACTCCTTTTCGGAACTCGGTGGTAAATGTCTTGTCATACAGTTTGGAAAGCTCATACTCGTCCCCGAGAAACTTTCCCACCACGGTCAGAGCCGTCTTTTTGATCCCGGCTTCTTTAACCCGCTCTGCGATGTTGGTCAGATCGCCATATACAATCTTCTGATCCTCCCAGGTCGCCTTATAGACCACGGCCACCGGCGTCTCGGGCTGATAGGCCTGCCTCAGGATCTCTGACATCTCATCTAACATCCCCACACTCAAAAATATGATCATGGTGGCATTGTGCTGCGCCAGGTCCAGAAGCTTCTCCTTCGGCGGCATGGGCGTCCTTCCCTCCATGCGGGTCAAAATCACCGTCTGACTCACTCCCGGCAGCGTATACTCCTTTTTCAGCACTGCTGCAGTAGCCAGGAAGGAACTGACCCCTGGAATCACCTCGTAAGGGATCCCAAGCCTGTCCAGACGGTCCATCTGCTCCCTGTGGGCTCCGTAGATCGCCGGATCCCCTGTATGTACCCGGGCTGTATGGAGTCCTTTGGCCTCCGCCTCCTTCATAACCTCGATGACCTCATCCAGATTCATGGTGGCGCTGTTATAGATGCGCGCCCCTTCCTTTGCATCCGCCAGCACCTGCGGATTGACCAGAGAGCCGGCATAGATGATGACATCCGCCCCGTCAATAATTTTCTTTCCTTTGATTGTCAAAAGGTCCGGATCTCCGGGACCTGCTCCGATAAATGATACCATTTTTTATTCTCCTTGTAGATTTTGCCGTTTTATGTGAATAAGAATCCTGCCCGGAGGGCTTTTTCTGTCACAGGGAAGTTCGGAGAACTTTCCTATGATAGGAATAAGAATCCTGCGTTGCAGGATTCTCCGCCTGCGGCGGGTCGCTTTGGCGACATGTTACCTTTCCGCTGCAGTGCGATCCTGCCCGGAGAACTTTCCTGTGACAGAAAAAACCTGCAGCTTCCACGCTGCAGGCTCTCCATACAATACCCTCTGCCCCTGTACCCGGACGCACAGAGTCCTTTTCATCAAAAGCAAAAGACTGTATTTTCGGATCTGCTTTCGTCGGAAGCTCCCCTTCATCAGAAAGCAGGTTTCCTGACTCACGGCTTTTGCTGCGCTATCCCCCTTCTCACCCTATGGCAATGGATTTACAGATATCGCTCCCCCGCTTACAGTGACCGGATCGCTCAGGATTTTCACCTGATTCCCTCTTCTGCCCTTTTGAGGGCAGCACTTTCTGACATTTTTACTAGAGAAAGCATACCATAATTCTCTCTGTTCGTCAATTTTTGCCAGAAACTTTTTGTCATCTGTTTTTCCCCATCCGCCCCCGGTGTCACTGTTCCCACCCCGGTTCCTCTTTCGTTACGGTTCACACTTTTTTCCTGCATTCCGGCTCAGGTACTTGAAAATGCGGACAAATTCTGATAAAGTGAAAGAGGGGAATTACCAACCGAATACAATGAAGAAATGTGAGGTTTACAAATGTCCAGTACATGTGATGAAACAAAATGCAACGGCGACTGCGCTTCCTGCGGCGGTGACGGCGTGACGGTCACGCTGACGCTTGACGACGACAGCACCATCGAATGCGGCATCGTCGGAATTTTTGATGCCGATAACCGGGAGTATATCGCACTCCTTCCGCTGGATGAAAACGGAAAGAATTCTGACGGGGAAGTCTTCTTATACCGTTATATGGTGGATGCATCCGGTTCGCCGCAGCTTGAGAATATCGAGAGCGATGAAGAGTACGAAGCTGCATCCGATGCCTTTGATGAGCTTCTGGATTCCATGGAGTATGACGAACTGGTTCCGGAAGAAGAGCTGAATTAAAGAGTGACAAAATTTTGGACCAGCCTGCGGCATGCGGCTGGTCCGGTTCTTTTTTCTTCAGCAGTTTTTCTCATAAATGATCTTCAGACCTTTTAAAAGCAGCTCATCATCCAGGAGAATCTCATGACGGCAGTGAGGGATCAAAGACCTTGCAAGGCCGCCGGTGGCGATGATGGTCAGCTTCTGTCCCATCTCCTCTTCCATCCGTTCCAGCATTCCGTCGATCAGAGCCGCATTTCCGTAGAAGACCCCGCTTTTCATACAGTCCACCGTATTTTTCCCGATCAGCTTTGCGGGGGGCTCGATACTGATCTTGGGCAGCTGAGCCGTCTGGGCCGTCAATGTGTCCGCCGAGATCCGCGCTCCCGGAATGATCGCACCGCCGATATAATTTTTCTTCTCATCCACGATACAGATCGTCGTGGCCGTCCCCATGTCAATGATTGCCGCCGGCACCGGGTACTCGTGAATGACCGCCACCGCATTGACGATCCGGTCGCTTCCCACCTGTCTTGGATCATCCATCAGGATGTTCAGCCCGGTCTTCACTCCCGGCCCGATGACCATGACCTCATGATTCAGAATCTTTTCCATGGAGCGCTTGACGGTGTTCGTCACCGGAGGAACCACCGACGAGATAATTCCGCCGTCCAGGTCGTCTGTGTGAATTCCGTATAGCTCCATAATATTTTTAAAACTGATGGCATACTCAAGCTCCGTCCTTGTGGACACGGTGGAGAGCCGTTCCACAAAACAGATCTTCTCTCTGTCTATGCATCCCACTACAATATTTGTATTTCCAATATCTACTGCAAGTATCATAAAAATGCCCTTCTTCCTCTACTTTCTCCACAGTACCAGCAACAGCCACACCACGCTGAGGGGGGCCATCAGAAAGACAAATCCGCATGGAAACCGGACCGAAAAAGGCAGATTTCCCATAAACCCAAACCCCATACAGGCCGACAACGTACTAAATCCAAGCGCCAGCACGCTGATCAGAATCTTGTATCCTTTTTGTTTCACCCTTTCTTTCCCCCTTTCCTGTTCTGGAGCAAAGTATACCACACTGCCCGGCACAAAGCAAGCAGCCGGATCAGGTCGCTTGGCCAGCCATTGTGCTTTCATGTGATCGTCCGTCTGCATCCATTCTGCGGCATCAAGACCTGCATGGCCAGCCATTGTTCCTTTATGTGAGTTGCAGACCCTTGCAAGGCGGATGATGCTGTTCCTGCACGACAATCAACGGTTCATTCATGCGATTGTCATGTTAGGTCTGTGGCCTTCCCGGCAGCTTATAAACTGAGCACTTCACCGTCATTTTTTCAGCATTTGGGAGATCTCTTTGTAAATATGGGAAAACTATGTTACAATGCTCCATAAAAGCAATCGCAAAAAAAACCAGTCATACAGGAGTCATCATAATGTTAAAAGGAAAATACGTCGTTTTGGGCGTCACTGGCAGCATCGCTGCCTACAAGACCGCATCCCTTGCCAGCGCATTAAAAAAACTGCACTGTGAAGTGCAGGTGATCATGACCAAAAATGCGCAGCATTTTATCAACCCCATTACCTTTGAAACCCTGACCGGCAAAAAATGTCTGACGGATACCTTTGACCGGAATTTTTCCTTCGAGGTGGAACACATTTCCGTGGCCAAAAAGGCTGATCTGGTTCTGATCGCGCCGGCTTCCGCCAACGTGATCGGCAAACTCGCCCACGGCATCGCGGACGACATGCTGACCACCACCCTTCTGGCCTGCACCTGCAAAAAACTGCTCTCCCCGGCCATGAACACCGCCATGTACGAAAACCCTGTGCTGCAGGAGAACCTTCAGAAGCTGAAAACCTGCGGCTACCAGGTCATCGAACCTGCCAGCGGGCATTTGGCCTGCGGGGATACGGGCGCCGGAAAGATGCCAAATCCAGATGAGCTGCTCTCCTATATCCTAAAAGAAATTGGCCGGGAAAAAGATCTTCAGGGGAAAAAAATCCTTGTCACTGCCGGCCCCACTCAGGAGGCCATCGACCCGGTCCGGGTCATCACCAACCACTCCACCGGCAAGATGGGCTATGCCATCGCCCGGGCCGCCATGCTGCGGGGCGCAAAGGTGACCCTGGTATCCGGTCCTGTCAATCTGACGCCGCCGCCTTTTGTGAAGCTCATCCCCGTTCAGTCCGCCGAACATATGTTCCAGGCGGTCACTTCTGTGTCTGAGGAACAAGATGCCATCATCAAGGCGGCGGCGGTGGCCGACTATACCCCGGCCACTGTCAGCACAGAAAAAATGAAGAAGAAAGACGGGGAACTGTCCATCCCTCTGAAGCGGACCAGGGACATCCTTCAATATCTGGGCGAACACAAACGAAAAGGTCAGATTCTCTGCGGATTTTCCATGGAAACCGAGCACATGCTGGAAAATTCTACGAAAAAGCTGGTGCGCAAGAATCTTGACCTGATCGTCGCCAACAACCTGAAAGTCGCCGGCGCGGGTTTTGGCACCGATACCAATGTAGTAACCCTGATTACAAAAGATGCCGTACAGGAACTGCCGCTCATGAGCAAGGAGGAGGTAGCCCATGCCGTGCTGGACCGGATCCTTGCTTTTTTCTAACCTTTCACCACGCCTACCGTTCTAAGCTTTTTCACTGGCCTTACCAGGTCTTTTTGCTGTTCCATCACCTGGTCGATGTCCTTGTAGGCAAACCGGCATTCCTCCGCCACATCGTTTTTCTTCTGTTTTCCAAGAACTACCTGGCGCTCTCTTAAATCCAGGATCACCTGTTCGGCAGTAAAGGCCTCCATGGCCCCTTTCCTGGAGTAGGCTCTGCCTGCTCCATGGGAGGAAGAACAAAAGGACTCCAGATTTCCAAGCCCCTCCACCACATAGCTGTAAGAACCCATGGCTCCCGGGATCACAGCGATCTCTCCCTTACGGGCCCGGGTGGCGCCTTTGCGGTGTACCCATACGTTTTCCCCGTAATGATTTTCGATGGCGGCATAGTTGTGGTGGCAGTTGATGATCTCCCCAAAGGTTACATCCACACCCGCGTGCTTTTTCATCTGCCGGACCAGAAGCTCCATCACCCGTTCCATCATCCGCTGGCGGTTCTCATAAGCGTAGTCCATGGCCAGATTCATCCACCGGATATACTGCATTCCTTCCGCCGTGTCCGCCGGCAGAAAGGCCAGCCGGTATTCATCCGGCACCCGGGAATACCATTTTTCATTCAGGTCCCTCGCCTTTTTGTGAAAAAAATCACAGACGGCTTTGCCCATATGGCGGCTTCCGGAATGAATCATCACTCCCAGATAGCCTTCCTCATCTGCCTGAAGCTCAATAAAATGATTGCCTCCCCCTAAAGTTCCCGTCTGATAATAGCCGTCTTTGATCAGAGGCAGCAGTTCTGGATTTTCTTCGTACAGCTCCATCTGTTCCTTTGCCCGATCCAGAACCTCTGACTCCTGAGGCCTTTTGTAGCGGTTGACTCCCACCGGGATATTCCGAAGGATGTCTCCGATCAGAAGCTGGATCAAGGACCCGTTTCCGGTCGTGATTCCCTGGATCGCTTCCAGCCTGATTCCCATGGGCGCAAAGATCATCCCGCATCCGATGTCCGAACCTACCGCGTTGGGGATGATCACGCCTTTTGTGGCGATCACTCCGCCGATGGGCATTCCCTTCCCTTTATGAGTGTCCGGCATCAGTGATACAAAGCGATGAACAAAAGGCAGCTTTGCCAGATGAACCGCCTGTTCCAGACAGCCCTCTTCAATCTGATCCTCACTGTCCAGCCAGACCCGGATGGGAACTCTGGTATCATACCGGTCATTGCTGATTACATACATTTCTTTTCACCTCTCCTTATCTCCTTTTGACAGGTAAATCATACCATAGAAGGCGTCCGTCATCATTTAAAAAAAGGTGCGAGCGATCTCATATTCCCCTGTACCCACGGTCTTTCGGAAACGCACGTCGTGCTCCACCAAAAGCATGGTCGGGCAAAATGTAGAAATCAGGTTCTCGATCTGCATCCGCGAAAAGACATCAATATAATTCAGCGGCTCGTCCCACAGATACAGATGAGCCGGCGTCAGCAGACTGGCTGCTAAAAGTATTTTTTTCTTCTGCCCCTCCGAATATGTCTCCATGGGTTTGATAAACTGCGTCCGCTCCAGGTCAAGCTGCCGCAGGATCGCACAGAAGAGGGGTTCATCCAGGTCCCGCACGCGGCAAAACTCCTTTATACTGCCTTTCAGCCACGACGTATCCTGACTGACACAGGAGATGCGAAGCCCCGCAGCCGTCTCAAGAATTCCTTTCTCGGAAAGTTTCTCTGTCTGCAGGATGGATTCCCGGTCCCCGGAAGCACTGGCCAGAATCGCCCGCACCAGACTGGATTTTCCGCAGCCGTTTTTCCCGGTCAAGAACACACGTTCACCCTGATGCAGCGTAAAGGTAAGTCCTTCAAATACCCAGTCAGAAGCTCCCTCGTATTTCAGACCATAGTCTTCCACCCGCAGAAGGCAGTCCTTGTGGTGGATCAGCGGTGTAAGTTTCAGATCCGCCACTTCCTCAATATCCTTAAGAAGTCCCTCTTTCTCTTCGATCTCCCGGTGAAGCCTCTGCTCCATCTGTTTCACACGGCTCTGCATTTTCTTCGTCTTTGCCCCGATAAAAGGACGTTTCCCTTTGTGATCCGGTTCTTTTATCGGATCGAATCCGATCTTGCTCCTCTCGCTTTTATCCGCCCACTGCCTGGATCTTGCAGCCGCTCCTTTCAGCTTCTGGATCTCCTTTCTGTGTTTTTCATTCTCCGCCTGGGAAAATGCATCTTTGCGCCTTTTATTCTCCCACCAGGTGGAAAAATTGCCGTTCTGCACCTCGATGCTCTGCCGGTTCAACACCAGCACATGGTCCACGCAGGCATCCAGAAGATCCCGGTCATGGGATGCCAGAAGAAATCCCTTCTTGCCTGCCAGATACTTTTTCACCGTCTCCCTGGACGTCTGATCCAGATGATTAGTCGGCTCATCCACCAAAAGAAAATCGTTTTCCCCGGAAAATAATACAGCCAGCATGACCTTGGTGCGCTCTCCAAAACTCAGCGTCCCAAAAGGACGGTAAAGCACCTCCGCCTCCACATTAAGTTTTTCAAGCTCCCGAAGAACCCGCCAGGATTCACAGTCCGCCTTCCACATTTCCGCCAGTTCGGCCCCGCTGCAAGAAAGCTGCTCTTTTGTGACCCGATACGGAAAGTAATCAAATACAGTCCCGCCCTGAATCGTTCCAAGATACTCCTCTTCCCCCATCAAAAGTCTCAAAAATGTCGTCTTTCCCTTCCCGTTTCTTCCCAGAAAACCCAGTTTCCAGGCTGTATCAATCGAGAAGGAAACCTGCTCAAATATATTGTCCCCACTGCCCTCATAGGAAAAGGTCAGATTTTTTACTTCAATTTGTGACATAAACTTCCCTCCTGTTCTCTCAACATAAAAAAAGAACCATCTGCTGCCAAATGATCCCACAATTACGCACTCTGACCCCCAACTGGTTTTTCCCGTCAAAAAAGAGAGGTTATGAGAACATAATCCACCTTTGGCAACATGATAAAACCGTATCCTCCCCTGCGGGGACGATACCGCTTCCTACAAGTCTCATGTTTTCAAAAGTCGATTATCTTCTCATCCTTTCACCTCTCTCCTTATACTCTTCCCCCATTATAGAAGCCCTTTTTGCGCTTGTCAATCCCTATTGTCATTTCTCTTCGATCATGCAGATTGTCAGTTATTATTCCCACTAAGCCCCTGCAGCTTCTCCATCTCCTTCCCCCGCAGCTTCTGGCTGTAGATCTGCCCGATCAGTTGTTCTGCCTCTTCCCAGAGTTTCTGCCACTCCTGCGCATAATACGCCGTCTCCAGATTCAGATTCTGCATCTGATACATCAAAGCCTCCGCCCGGTCCGCCAGAATGTGGTCTTCTCTGTAATTTCGCACCGTGTACCCTTCCGAGAGCACCTCATCGTCCGACCGCCCCGGCAGATAACTGTTATAGTCCATGGCTCCTGTCGCATAATACGCCGAGTCCGAATGCTCCTCTTCCAGCGTAAATGCCACCCGGGTGCTGTCTTTGACCAGTTCGGACATGACGGTCTTCCAGATGGAGGCCGGGTAAGTGGCCCCATAGAGATTCTCCAGAATCCGCGGTTCGTCATACCCCACCCAGACACTCATGGCAAAATCCGGTGTGATCCCGCAGAACCATCCGTCCTTGCACTCGTTGGTAGTCCCGGTCTTTCCGGCCGCCTCCACCGGAAGATCCCACTTCATGGAAGCCGCCGTTCCCTGGCTGATCACCCCTTTTAAGATCTCCACCATCTCCGACGCAGCAGAAGGCGTATAGACCTCCCATGGCTCAGCCTTCTCATACAGTTCCCTGCCGTCCCGGTCCGTGATGGAAATCAGGCAGGTGGCCTGGTGATATTCTCCCTGGTTGGCCAGGGTGGAGTAGCCGTTGGCCATCTCCACGGTGGTCACCCCATAGGTCAGCCCACCCAGCGCCGACGCCGGATAATAATCATCCGGCACAATCCTGGAAAACTCCATCAGATTGACATAAGCAAGCCCTTTTGCCGGCGTCAGGCTGCAGAACAGCCACCAGGCACAGCCGTTTAAGGATTTTTCCACCGCCCGCTCCAAAGAGACCTTATTTCCCGTCAGGCTGACCGCATCCACCCCCATCTCTTTCGCTTTTGCCACATCAATATTATTGAGGAGCGAATCCTTCGTATAACCATTGTCCAGCGCCGGTCCGTAGACTGCCAGCGGCTTAAACGAACTGCCCGGCTGCCGGTAAGACTGATACGCCCGGTTCAGTGTATATACATCCGTATCCTGGCTCCTTCCGCCCACCACCGCCACCACTTTATGGGTCTGATTGTCAATGATCGTGGAAGCGCTCTGCAGCGCATAGATCCCCTCCGGTCCGGCCTCCTCATCAAAGGCCAGGGTCTCGTCGATGGTCTTCTGTAAAAGGGCCTGTTTCTCCTCATTGAGCGACGTCCGGATCACGTACCCTTCCGTATACAGCTTTCCCCTGCAGAATTCATAGACATCGTTATAATGCTCCAGATAAGCCCGGTAGGTATCCATATTTTCAAATGCATACCGAAAGACAAAGCCGTCCAGCTCCATCAGATACCGGACTGCACAGTCCACCGCATACGTTGTCTCATAATTTTGTATCCCTTTCGCCTCTTTCGGGTGCAGAATCACCGGATACCGCTGGGCCCTGGAAAGATCAAACGAAGTAAGATATCCGCACTCATACATATCATTTAAGATTTTATCCCGCCGCTCAACGGCATGCTCCGGATATTTCAGCGGGTCATAGAAAGAAGGCGCGTTGGGAATCGCGCACAGATAAGCCGTCTCGCTGACGCTCAGTTCCTTTGCAGACTTGCTGAAATACTTCTTTGCTGCCGCCTCGATGCCATAGCAGCGATTGGAAAAATAAGCGCTGTTGATGTAAAATTCCAGAATCTGTTCTTTGGTGTACTTTTTCTCCAGTTCCGCGGCGATCAGAATCTCCCGCACCTTCCGCTCCAAAGACACCTCATTGGACAAAAAAGCACTCCGGGCCAGCTGCTGCGTGATGGTGCTGGCCCCGTGCTTTTCCTCACCCCGGGTGGCCAGATACCGGTAGCAGACCCTTACGATCCCTTCCGGATCATATCCTTCATGTTCCCAGAAGCGCCTGTCCTCCACCGCCACAAAAGCCTGCACCACCGCCTGGGGAATGTCTTCGTACCGGAGATAATCCGACTCGCTGTCGATGGACAGCTTGCCGATCAGATTTCCGCTGTCATCATAAATATAACTGCTTAGATTCTTTCGGAATGTTTCCTCATCCGACTCTGCCACCACCCGGACAGCATCCGCCCGGTACGCTTCGTATACCGGCCGGTACCGGACGTAGAGATACCCGCCCGCTCCCGCCGCAGCCGTAAGCAAAAGTATAAATAAAATCAACAAAAACTTACCGATTTTCTTCCACACTGCCAAAGAAATCCCTCCCGTTTGCAGGCCATCGTCTTCCGTCTTGCCTCTGGCACCGCTCTATAAAGAGTATACCACTATTTTATAAGATATGCACGTTATGTTCCTGTTCATTCCCACACCCGCCTTTTGCCTGCTGACTGCCTGCAGGGGTGAATACTCCGCCGACATGGACCGATTTTACAAAATATTAGCAACTCCTTTCAGAATGTTTTTCTGAAACGTCGCCTCCTTCACCCTGCAGGCTGAAAATCCATTCTGCGTCATGCAGCGGAACAGAAACGTGTCCGTACACCAGACATGAAAAAAAACAAAACAGAACCTAGCACAGAAGAATTGAAGTTCCCGCGCAAAAAGCGTATACTTGATGAAAACACACCGCCAAAGAAAGGATTTCCTCCCATGTCGGAATACCAGGAGCTAATTAAAAACATACAAAAGAGCCGCAATTACGTCCGGGATTTCCTGATCTATGGGTTTAAGTCCCGGGAAGATTTTTCCGCAAAAAGCGGCCGCACCTATGACAATGAACGGCGCCGGATCGAGTCCTGGCTCTCGGAATACATACGGACCGATTATGGCCCCCAGGGCAAAACTTTGTCCCTGGCTCTGGACAGCAACCTGCTTCACACCAACCCCCTCTACCGGGTCTGGAAATCCAGAAGCTTCACCTCCAACGACCTGATGCTCCACTTCTTTTTTCTGGATCTTTTCAGGGACGGTTCCTTCTGCACAGCCGAGGAACTGACCGATCAGATCCTGAAGCGCTATGATGTGCTGTTCGAGTCCCAGCTCATCCGGAAAAAAGCCAACGAATATGTCAAAGAAGGAATCCTGACTTCAGAAAAGTCAGGAAGACGGCTCCTTTATTCCCTGGCTCCAAGCTTTCAGGACAAGGCTTTGCAAATCCTTCCCTCTGTCCTTAATGCTGCCCGCTTCTGCCAGCTTGCCATGCCTTTTGGCTTTATCGGAAGCACCATCCTGGACCGTCAAAAGACCCAAAACGAAACTTTTCTGGTAAAACATGGCTACTGCAGTTTTACTTTGGAGGACGAGATCCTGTTCTGTCTGCTGACCGCCATCCGCCAAAAATACCGGATCACCTTTCAGAACCACAGCAACAAAAAGCTTCGGTCCAGGGAAGAGACGTTCCGGGTGATTCCCATGAAAATCTTTGTGAGCACCAGGACCGGGCGTCGTTTTTTATGCTGCTATCAGCTTCAGAATCGCCGTTTTACCACCTATCGCCTGGACCAGATCCAGCGGATCAAATTGGAAGAACCATTTGCGGATTACAACTATTATCTGGACAGATTAAACCAGAACCTCCCTTCCTGCTTTGGCGTCTCCTTCGGGACCAGCCATCGGATGGATACCATCCGGCTGTCGTTATATATCCGGGAAAAAACGGAGCACTACATTTTTCAAAGGCTGCAGCGGGAAGGCCGGGGCGGAACGATCACCCGAACCGGACAAAACACCTACTGTTATGAGATCACCGTCTTTGACGGCAACGAACTGATGCCCTGGATCAAAACTTTTATCGGAAGAATCCTTTCCTTTTCTTCCAACAATAAGGTTTTGCAGGATAAATTTTATCAGGACCTGCACACTATGATGCAACTATACGAAATCGAGGAATCATGATGGAACTTTTTTCTGAAATCTACAGCTGCTATTATCAGATAGTAGACCAGATTCTCACGGAGGCGGAAGCCGCCCCCGTCACAGAACGCAGAATGAATGAGATCTGCCGGGAACTTGGTTTTGCTGAAAGCAGTCTTTATATTATCCCCAAACTTTTAGACGGGGAGTGGAATCTGCTGGACTCTGACGGCGACGGATACCGGGCCCGCACCAAATCCCATGGAGTCCTTCCGTTTACCCGCCTGCAGCGTTCCTGGCTGAAAACCCTTCTTCAGGACAGCCGCTTCCGGCTGTTTTTTACGGAAGACGAACTTCCCCTGCTGGAATCATTTACCGCCGATGCAGATCTTCTCTGGCAGCCGGAGGATTTTCACTGTTATGATCAGTACAAAGACGGGGACCCTTACGAATCCCCTTCCTACCGCACACATTTTCGGACTCTGCTCTTCGCCATTCCCAAGAGGCAGTATGTGAACATTTCCTATCAGTCCGAAAAAGGAAACCGCATCACCCATCACTACCTGCCCCTGAAGCTGGAATATTCTGCCAAAAACGACCGTTTCCGGCTGCTGGCCCTACCAAAGCAGCAGCGGCACGCTGCATTCATCCAGGTTCTCAATCTGCGCGGGATGAAAGAAGCAAACCTGCTGCCCCTTTTTGACGAGGAAGATCTTGATTTTGAAAAAATAATCCGCAAGTCCTACTACCGGGAACCGGTCCGGCTGCTGATCAAAAATCAAAGAAACGCCCTGGAGCGAACCATGCTTCACTTTTCTAATTATGAAAAAAGGACGAAAAAAATAGATGAGAACACCTGGGAATGCCTCATCTATTATAACCGCTCCATGGAAACCGAACTCCTGATCGAAATTCTTTCTTTTGGCCCCGCCGTAAAGGTCACCGGTCCTGAATCCTTTGTGGCTCTGGTAAAAGAGCGCTTAAGAAAGCAGGCACGGCTCTTTTCCACTACTGCTTTCCCGTCTTGAACTGATGGATCATCTCTCTGGTCAGGCTGATTCCGTCATCTTCCAGCGGGATTTCCTCCCGTTCAAACCACTGAGCCACCGCCAGCTCCTCCGTGTCCAGCCGAATATCCGTGCTTCCGTCCACCTCACAGTAGAAACCGCAGAGCAGCGTGGAAGAAAAGGACCAGGGCTGGCTCTTGTAATACCGGATATTTTTCACCTTCAGCCCCACTTCTTCCATAACTTCTCTTTGAACCGTCTCCTCCAGCGTCTCGCCAATCTCCGTAAATCCCGCCACCAGCGCATAGTTCACCGTCCCCGGGCGGTTGGCATACTTGGTCAGAAGCAGCCGGTTTTTGTCTGTCACCGCCACAATGACCCCCGGACAGATTTTGGGATAGACCAGATTGCCGCAGCTCTCACACCGGACCATCCGCTCCTTATGATCCGGAACCATGGGCGAACCACAGCCCCCGCAGAACTGATTGGAGCGGTACCAGCTGTCCAGCTGCTGCCCGGTGATACCGGCAAACCCCAGATACCTTGGGCTGACCTGCCGGAAAACTGCCGGCTTTTCCCAGGTGTAACCTTCCGGCTCCTTTTTCAGCTCATTTTTTAATAAGAAAAAATGCTCCTGGCTGATGGAAAAAAGATAGGTGATGTCCATGTGCTCCTGGCTGATCTCTCTTACCTTTGGATATGTAATCTTTCCTTCCACGATTTTACAAAGCACGTCTCCCCCGCGGTAGACAAGCAGCCAGTCCTCCGGATCCGGAAGCTGCTCCACATAATGATTGTCGTATCTTTCTGGTCTAATGTCCTGTATCATTCCCTGGATCTCCTTGCTTTTGTGGATCTTTTTTTCTATACTTTAATACATTTTTCTGTTCTTGTAAAGTTCTCTCGAAAGACGTTGCTGTTCACAGGTACCCTGTGAACGTAACCGCATATGCCCATTGGAAATCGCCTTCGCGATGAGGCATATGCTTTGCCTCCCTAACGGTACTGGTCCATGACAAATCAGCGGAGTGATTCGCCATGGTGTGAACAGTGACCTAAAGACCTTCCCGGCGGATCAGCAGTACTGCCACATCATTGACATTGGTCCCGGTCGCTCCGGTCCTGATCAGGCCTTCCACCTGTTCCAGGGCACGATAGGCGTCATTTTCTTTTAACACCTCATGGATCTCCACGCCCTTCTGCCTGAGAATCTCCTCCGTCTGCTGGTCACAGTAGCCTCCCGCCGCGTCCGTCGGACCGTCGGTCCCATCGCTTCCCACACTGAAGACGGCGGTGTCTCTAAGGCCGTACAGACCAGGTGCAGCGGACAGGGCAAGCTCCTGATTGCGCCCCCCTTTCCCTTTTCCGGTCAGGTGAACGACGGTCTCACCCCCCGCCAGAAAGGCCAGGCTCTTTTTCGACTCCTGATGACTCTTCCCGATGGCCGCAAGAAAAGCCCCGGCTTCTCTTGCTTCACAGGAAAGCTGATCCGTCAGGATGAACGGCTCATATCCAAGCTTTTGGCAGGCGTCTGCTGCAGCCTGGCACAGGTTTTTCACGCTGCCGGTGATAACCGTCTCCACGTTGTGCAGTTCCTTGGGTGTCTCTGTCTGAATCTGCTCCATCGCCTGTTCGCTGAGCTGCAGGCCATATTTTCTGATTATTTCAAGAGCCTGCCCGCAGGTACTCGTATCGGGACAGGCAGGTCCGGAAGCAATCATATCAAGGGGATCCCCCAGAATATCGCTCAGCACGATGCTGTACACCCGGGCCGGCTCACAGAGTTTGGCAAACTTCCCGCCCTTCACCGCTGAAAGCCGCTTGCGGATCGTGTTCATCTCCACGATATCCGCTCCGCAGGCCAGAAGCTGTCTGGTAATGTCCGCCAGCTCTTCCCCGGATATGAGCGGTTTTTCAAAAAGCGCCGAACCGCCTCCTGACAGCAGAAATATCACCGTATCCTCCGGCTTCAGACTGCCAGCCATCCGAAGAACTGCTTCGGTTCCCCGAAAAGCATTTTCATCCGGTACCGGATGTCCGCCCTCATAGCAGTCTACCTTCTCAATATTCCCTTTTACATGATCATACTTGGTGACACACACACCGGCCTTCAGATCCTCTCCCAAAATCTCGGCGGCCGTCTTTGCCATCTGCCAGGCCGCTTTCCCTGCAGCGGCCAGATAGATCCTGCCGCTGCCAAAATCCTTCCCTTCCAGCGCCTGCCGGACTGCCTCGTCCGGAAGAACCCTTTTGATCGCCTCTGTTACAATAAATTCCGCATCCTGACGCAAACTCATATGTACTCTCCTGTTTATAAATATTTTTCCTGACATTCTCCATCTTTGTGCCCGGTACAGGCTGATCTTATGAAACATCCGCAGTTGCATAAGTGCCCATTCCTGAAAATTCCCAAAGGCACCAGTCCTTCGGGCATATCTTGTACCCCCTCAATGCCGCCGCATCCGCTCGCCTGACACAGGCGGGGTCTGAAATCCTGTCTGCCTGCACCGGACTTTCCGTGCAAATAAGAAGCGACCGTTTACCTTTCCGCTGCAGTGCGATCCTGCCCAGAGGGATTTTTAAATCATAGAGAAGTTCGGAGGACTTTCCTAATGATTATGAAAAAACGGACTGCCGCAATCCTGCAGCAGCCCATACTTTGAAGGAAGAATTCGTCTGTTCAATCGGTTTCTCACACTTTCGTAAAATACATGGAAATCCCCTGACCTCCGCCGATGCACATACTTATTATAGCATCTTTTTTATCTGTGCGCATCAGTTCATACAAAATTTTTACCGTCAGCACTCCACCGGTGGCACCGATGGGATGGCCGATGGAAATGCCGCCTCCGTAGATGTTCACCTTTTCCTGGTCCAGTCCCAGATCCCGGCTCACCGCAAAAGCCTGACTTGCAAAAGCCTCGTTGATCTCAAACAGATCGACGCTCTTCAGATCAAGCCCCAGCTTCTCTGCCAGTTTCTCGCTGGACAGCTTCGGCGCATAGCCCATCAGTTCCGCATCAAAACCTGCCACCGCATACCCCTCAATCCGAAGCTTCGGCACAACTCCCAGCTCTTCTGCTTTTTCTCTGGACATCACCACCACTGCCGCTGCACCGTCGTTTAAGCTGGAAGAATTACCCGCCGTCACCGTACCATCCTTCACAAAACAAGGCTTCAGCCGTGCAAGTTTTTCCAGAGTCTGCCCGTCTCTGGGCCCCTCATCCGTGTCAAAGATCGTCATATTTCCTTTTCGGTCTTTTAATTCTACCGGAAGAATCTCGTCTTTGAATTTGCCGGCCCGAATTGCCGCACACGCCCGCCGATGGCTTTCCAGCGCAAAACGATCCTGCTCCTCTCTGGAAACATGGTATTGTTTCGCCACATGTTCCGCCGTAATTCCGTTGTGACTGCCATTCAGAGGCCAGGTCAGAATGTCGATCACTCCATCCTCAAATGTTTTGTGCCCCATTCTTGCACCCCATCTGGCATCTCTTACATAGTACGGAAGCTGGGAGATACTTTCCGCTCCTCCTGCCACCACCACATCTGCAAAACCGGTCTGAATCTCCATCACCGCATCTGCAATAGCCTGAAGACCGGATCCGCACTGCCGGTTGACCGAATAGGCCGTGGTCTCCTTTGGCATTCCAGCCTTTAAACTGATGGCTCTGGCCACAAAGCCATTCTCTGCAATCTGTCCCACCTGGCCGATGATCACCTCGTCCACATCCGAAGGCTGTATCCCTGCCCGGTTCACTGCCTCTTTCACCACCATGGCACCCATATCAATGGCGGACAAATCCTTTAAACTTCCTCCATAGCTTCCCACCGGAAGCCTGACACCGCTTACAATCACTGCTTCTTTCAATTGATCTGTCTCCTGTCTGAACTTTTATTCCGTTTTCCTGCTACACAATCATTCCGCCGCCGCAGTTAATAACCTCTGACGTAATATAAGCCGCATCATCTGACGCCAGAAACGCCGCCAGCCTGCCCACATCCGACGGCTTGCCCGCATACCCCACAGGCACTCTGGAAACCATGCTGTCCCAGGCTGCACCGCCGTTTACTTCCTTTAATTTCACCGTCATATCCGTCTCGATAAAACCGGGGCAGATCACATTGCAGGTAATCCCTTTCTTCGCATTCTCCCTCGCCGCCGTCTTGGTAAGTCCCACCACACCGGCTTTTGCCGCCGCATAATTGGCCTGCCCGATATTCCCAAGCCAGCTTCCCGAAGAGATATTGATGATCCGCCCGCTCTCCCGGGGACGCATATAACGGATGGCCTCCTGAGTACCGTAGAAAGTCCCGGTCAAATCCACCGCAATCACCAAATCCCAGTTCTCCGCCGTCATCTTGTGCAGCATACCATCCCGGTTGATGCCTGCATTGTTCACCATAATATCCAGCGTCCCGAACCGTTCCACCGCAAACGCCACCAGATCCTGTACTTCCTTCTGAACCGATACATTGACGCAAAAGGACGCCGCTTCTCCTCCGGCCTCCCGGATTATTTCCACCACATCCTCCGCCGGTGCCATATCCGCCACCACCACTTTGGCCCCTTCCTTCGCAAGCTCCAGAGCAATCCCTTTCCCAAGTCCTCTGCCTGCGCCTGTCACAATCGCCGTCTTACCATCCAGTCTTCCCATGCTTAAAAATCTCCTATATAAAGTTCCGCTTCATCCCAGCCTGCACACGGGTTACAGATGCATTCGCAGTCGACTCCGCTCCCGCTCATCCATCTGTGTGCCGGCTGTGTTTCCGCTGTTGTAAAGTTCCGCTTCATCCCAGCTCTCACAAATATCTCTTGAGTCCAAAAGCTCCGTCCTCACAGAAAATGGCCGGATCCATCTCTTTTAGATCCTCCGCGATCAGCGGTGTAAACTCCATCAGATCCAGCACCTGTGTATTAAGATCAATCCCCGGCGCGATCTCCGTCAGGGTCAGTCCTTCCGGACGCAGCTCAAACACTGCCCGCTCCGTCACATAGTGCATCTTCTGCCCCTTTTTCCGAGCAATCTCCCCATTATAAGAAATCTGCTGCAGCTGCTTCACGCACTTGATCAGCTGCCCCTCCTGATTGATATGAAGCTTCCGGTCCTCAAACGAGCATGCAAGTCCCTTCCCTGTAAATGTAGAACAGAATACCACATGCTTTGCATTGGTGGTGATATCAATAAATCCTCCGGCTCCCGTCGGACTTGGTCCAAGTCTGGTCGCATTGACATTTCCTCTCTCGTCCAGCTCTCCGGCACCCATAAACGTCACATCCACCCCTGCCCCGTTATAATAATCAAACTGATCATCATGACGCAGCAGCGCAAAATTATTTTTGGCAATTCCAAAATCAACACCGCCCATGGGGATACCCCCATAGATCCCAGACTCCACTGTGATCGTCACATCGTTTTGCACTTGCTCTTCCGCCAGAATCGGCCCCACTACATCGTTGGGAATCCCCGTCCCCACGTTCAGCACGTCATCCATGGACAGTTCCATCAAAGCCCGTCTTCCAATCAGTTTGCGGACGGTCAAAGGCAGACGCTCCGATGCCTCCACCGGCACCTTGATGTCACCGCAGTAAGCCGGGTCAAAAGCAAAGCTGTGGGTCTGGCGGTGGTCCTCCTGCGGATTGTCACAGATCACCGCTGCGTCAATAAAGATCCCCGGCACCGTCACCCGTTTGCAGTGAAGACTCCCGGCTGCCACCTTGCGCTTTGCCTGAGCGATGACTTTGCCGCCGAATTTTTTACAGGCCAGAACCGCCGACAGCACCTCAAGCTGCATGGCCTCTTCCTCTGTGGACAGATTGCCATGCTCATCTATGTAAGTCCCCCTGATGATACAATAGTCCAGCGGGATCGGTTTGTAACGCATATATTCCTCTCCGCCGATGGTAACTACTTCCACAATATCCGGTGCATCCTTTGTGATCTCATTCATCTTGCCTCCGTCGATTCGCGGATCGATAAACGTTCCAAGACCCACCTTTGTGATCTTTCCCGGCTCTCCGCCCGCCATACTCCGGTAAAGCTGTGCAAACTGTCCCTGAGGGATACAGTAGGCAAGAATCTTATTCTCAGCGATCAGTTTCATCATCCTGGGCTGCAGCCCCCAATGACCGCCGATGATCCTGGAAAGCATCTGTTCATGGGCAAAATGCTGGATTCCTCTGTCCCGGTCGCTCTGGCCGCAGGAATGCACCAGGGTCAGATGACGGGGACTTCCCGTCTCAAGAAAACGCTTTTCCACCGCTTTCAAAATCGTCTCACTGGCAGACACCAGCGTCATGCCGATGGTCGCCACGGTGCTGTTGTCCCGGATCATGGCGGCCGCCTCAGCGCCGCTTACAAATATCGGTTTCTTCATCTTTTATTGTCTCCTTCCTGATCCGCTTTTAAAAACTCCCGGATATACCTTTTGTCTGTCTTCATATTCTCCGTAACTGGAATCGCATCCACCGACAAAATCCGCACCGGAACCTTGTACCCGGCGATCCTTTTTTTCAAAATTTCCTGAAGCCGCTGTTCAGACCAGCCGCTTCCTTCCTTCAGCCGGACCACGGCGGCAGGCACTTCTCCATAAAGCTCATCCGGAATCCCCACCACAGCGGCCTCTTCCACTCCTTCCAGATTCAAAAGCTCATTTTCCACATCAAAACTGCATACTTTCTCTCCGCCCCGGTTGATCATATCCTTTTTCCGGTCCACAATATACAGGTATCCCTGTTCGTTAAAATAACCGATGTCCCCGGTGCAAAGCCATCCATCCCGAATGGCCCCGGTCTCAAGCTTATAATAAGCAGAAGTGATGTTGCTGCCCCGAACCAGAATCTCTCCCAAAGTTCCATCCGGCACCTCCGTGCCGTCCGGATTCACAATCTGAAATTCCAGACCCGGAATCGGAATCCCGGAAGCTCCCAGGAAAGGACTTTCCCCGGCATCCACAGGAAATACCGTCGCCGGGGAAGTCGTCTCCGTAAGCCCGTAGACCGTCCGAAATTCACAGTCTGGAAGCCATCTTTTCAGCCTCTTTATCTTCCCCGGAGGCATATTACTGCTGCCGCAGGCAAACATCCTAAGAGACGGCAGTTCTCTGAACGATTCCGTGTGATTTAAAAGCAGGGAAAACACGGTGGGCGACGCGTGAAAAAAAGTGATCTCATGCTTTTTCATATCCTCAAGCACCCGCACGGCATCAAAAAACCGATGCAGATACACCGTTCCTCCCACATGCATCATTAGCCCGAATACCGCAACCAGTCCGGTGATCAGATAAATGGGAATCGGAATTATGGACCGATCCTCCTGCCGGATCCCAAGGGTGCGCTCATAAGATACAATGGCATGCATGATGTTGTAATTGCGGATCACAACGCCTTTGCTCCTGGATGTGGTCCCGGATGTAAATACAAGAAGCGCCGGATCGGACATGTTTACCGGATTTTCCGGTAAACACTCCGGTTCGCTGACCGTAAATTCCGCAAGTCCATATCCTCTGTTCCCGGCCGGAACGACGCAGACCGGCAGATGCTCTTCCATGTATTCTTTAAACTGTTCGTCACAGATCACAGACTCCACATCCGATTTTTCTGTCAAAGACCGGACTTCCCCCGGCCGGTATTTGGTGGGCAGGGGAACCATGACTGCTCCAAGTCTGTTTAAAGCCAGGAAAGCAACGCAGAATTCCACACTGTTGTACAGCATCACCGCCACATGGCTTCCCCTGCAGACTCCAAAAGTATGAAAGAGCCAGCTGGAAAAAACTTCTGTCTTTTTTTGAAGGTCCTCATAGGTATATGCCCTTCCATAATGATCCACAACAGCCGTCTTGCCCGGGAGCCGCTCTGCGGTTCTTAAAAAAGATTCATAAAGATTGGGGGGCAGATCCGGATAGGTCCTTATGGCCTTTCGGTCAGAAACCTCCCGGAATACCATATCTTCCGCAATGGCCTCTGGCCAGAGTTCCTCTCCACGATACATAAGACTCTTTGTCCTTTCCTGTTTATTGCCGGAGTTTGGGTGCGCGGCTGTTGGTCATCAGTATTCCAATCAGAATCAGTCCCTGGATCAGCGAGCGGAGCCCTGCCGCCATATTCAAAGCCTGCAGAATATTGGTAATGAGAATCAATACCATCGCTCCAAGGGCACCGCCTATAAAGGTTCCCTTTCCTCCGGTCAGCTTCGTGCCCCCGATGACAACAGCCGCCACCGAAAGCATCGTATAACTGCTGGCCATATTCATCTGAGCAGTCCCTGCATATCCCACCAGAAAAAGTCCGGCAAGTCCGGCCATGGCACCGCTGAATCCATAGGCCAGAATCACGATTTTTTTGCTGTTGATTCCGCACAGCCTGGCCGCGTTGTAGTTGTCTCCCACCAGAAACAAACTTCTCCCATAACGGCTTTTGCGCAGGAAAAATATTTCCAGAACGATCAAAAGGATCAAGACAATGGCCGTCAGATACCGCACAGGCCCCACAAAAACCCCGGAGATGCTCTGCAGCTCTTTGCTGACAGAGACCGAAGGCTGCCCGCCTGTAATCAGGATGGCAAAGCCGTTGACCACATTGGACATGATCAGGGTCATGACAAGCGGTACGATCTTAATGACCTGTACACCCAGACCATTCAAAAGTCCCACGCACCATCCTATAAGCAGAACCGCCGGAATCATCACAAAGAGTGATGCCATGCCGGAACCAAGGACAATCATGGGGCCAAACAAAGCAGTCAAAGACATAACCGCCCCCACAGACATATCCAGTCCGCTGTCGCCGGATATGACAACCGCTGCCTGCCCGATGGAGGCCATGGTCAGAATCGCCGTAGTCATAAGAATGCTGGAAATATTGTTCATGGACAGGAAGCCGGAAGTCACAGTCTGTCCAAGAATCATCAGGGCAAGGATCCCTAAGATCGCCGGAAGATAAGGATTGTTCCATTTTTTCCATCGCTCCATCATCTGGCACCTCCCCGGAATATTTTTTTCATCTTTCCACTTAATTCCCGGTCCGCTGCAATGACCGAAAAGACCACACCAATCAGCAGAATCAGACCTTGAATAAAGCTTTGCACGACCGAACCAAAATTTGCCGACACAACGATGGAGATCAGAATATTGAGAAAACATGCTCCAAAGATTCCGCCCCAGACGGAACCGATGCCGCCGTTTAAAGAGACTCCGCCGATGACTGCGGCCGCAATGGAATTCATGCTCATACTGGCTCCCACCACCGGACTTCCGGCGCAGGTGCTGGCACTGATGCAGATTCCCGCTGCTCCTGCGGCGATTCCTGCAAATGTATGGACAAAGAACCGAAGAAATGTCACATTGATTCCGGATGCATACGCTTTTTTCACATCCTTGCCCAGAGCATACAGGTGGATGCCAAAGGGCAGTTTGATAAAGATTGTCCAGATCAGAATCAGAGCCAGAATCAGGACTGCCGGTGTCGGAAGAATCCCAAACAGACTGCCCAGATACCAGTCACCAAAGCTGTAATCAATATAGCCGCCCGGATAGGGCAGAATCCACAGAGCAATCCCTCCAAACGCAGTCGAAGTGGCAAAGGTAGTCAAGAGAGGATTCACCCGCATGACGCCGATGATAAAACCGTTGATCATGCCGCATACAACCGCACAGCCAAAAGCAATCAGCGCTGCTGTTGACACCGAATACCCTCTCTCACAGAGAGTCACAATCACCACATTAACCAAAGAGACAATGGATCCGAGGGAAATATCCGTCCCCGCCACCAAAATCGTGGCCGTCACGCCGATGGCCACACAGATGGCCGCCGCATTGGTGCTGATAAAAGAGTGAAAAAAGTAGACACTCAAACCGCCCGTAAGCACTCCGTTGATCCCCAAAAAAATCAGGAATAAAAGCAGCGCCGGAAATGCACTCCAGCCGGTTACTTTTTTGAATAAATTCATGACCTGCTTACCTCCTGTTCATCGGGAATTGCGTTGATGGGCATGGATGCCGCCGATATATTTTCTCTGCTGATGGCATCCCCCGTAAGGACTGCCGAAATCTTGCCTTCATACAGGACGATGACTCTGGAAGTCTCCGCCATAGAAGTAATATTGACCAGCTCATCATCATCACTGGAAATCATAATCACGGCGCTTCCCTGGCCTGCCAGCCTGGCAAATTCCCGATGCAGGTCGTTTCTGGCCTTTACATCAATCCCTTTGGAAGGATCATCCGCCAGAAGCAGCGTCGGTTCGGTAGAAAGCCACCTTCCAACTACTACTTTTTGCTGATTGCCTCCCGAAAGGTCTGTAATCAGCTGTCCCGGATGGTCATACCGGACGTTGTACCCGTCTAAAATCTCCTTTGCATCTTTTGCCTTCTGATTTTTTACCAGCTGCTGCACCGCCAGCACATTTTCAGCCAGACTTCGCTCCCGGAAAGTACCATCCCGTTCCCGGTCCCCGGATATAAAAGCAAAGCCCTGCCGGACTGCCTCCCTGGGGCTGTGAATGGTCAGAGGCTGTCCGTCTTTTTCCAGGCTGATCTCGCCGTACATGCCATACAAAGCCCGGATCAGTTCCGTCTGACCGTGACCCTGAAGACCTGCCACCCCGATGATCTCCCCTTTTCCGATCTCCAGCGATTCCTCCGTTCCATACGAGGGAATCCGGATCTGAGATGCTTTCAGGAAAACATCCCTTTTTCTTTCACCCTTATGCCTTCCTTCTCCATGATAAGATTCCACCTTGGTGCCCACCATCAAAGACAGCAGCTCATCTTCTGTCTTTTCTTCCATCTGATATGTGCCCAGTGTCTCTCCGTTTCTCATGATGGTGACACTGTCACAGATGGCATAGAGCTCCGCCATCCGGTGAGAGATAAAAAGAATGATGCATCCTTTCTTCTTTAAGTCCGCCAGAAGGCGGCAGACAATGTCCACATCCTCCCGATAGAGCGCAGACGTAATCTCGTCGATCAGAAGGATCTTCGGATCCTGGGCCAGTGCCTTGGCAAGCTCCACCATGTACTGCTGATTCGCCGCCAGCTCTGAAACCTTTTTCCCCACAATCGATTCCAGATTCATGGAAGCCAGTATATCCCGCGCTTTTTTCTTCAGCGCCTTTTTGTCTGTAAATCCGGCCCGCCTTGGGACATCGCAGATACTGATATTTTCCTCCACCGTCAGATTTCCAAAAAGGCTCAGCTCCTGGCTGGTCATGATCACCTGATGCTTCTTGGCCTCCTTGGGCGAAGAAAAATCAATCTTTTCTTCGTCCAGCAGGATCTCTCCTGTATCCTTTCCGATCAGCCCGCCGGCGATCTTGGCCAGCGTGGATTTGCCGGAACCGTTTCCTCCAAGTATCGCTCTTACCTCGCCTCTTTCGATCTCCATATCCGCCTGCCTGATCGCCACTACTGCTCCATAGCTTTTTGATACATTTCGAAAAACAAGTCCCATAATTCAACTTCCTCCTGTGCGCCTGTGACGCTGACCGCTGCCAGACCATATGGCTTTTGGTATCTGGCAGCCGTCCTTGTCATCTCTTTATTCGAAGAGTGCATCCACTTCCTCTTCGCTAATCCAGCCATCCACTCCGGCTGTGTCTGCCTGATCTTTCATAATCTCAAGGGCTTCGTCAAGGCTGATGGCTTTTGTGCCGCTTAACCCTTCCATCCACACAGCATCCGGCTGTGCTTCTCTTGTGATGACATAGGGCGGATCCAGCATGATGGTGTTCACCAGATTTTCGTCCATGGGATTGGGCTCCAAGACTTCTTCTTTGATCGTCTTCCCCTGCAGCAGTCTTACTGTGACATCCAGCGCCGGCACTGCGTTGCCCGGTGCATAAGAAACACCAATGGTATTCAGATCCGGAAGCTCGCTCCACTTCTGAAGGAACGATTTGGTGTAATCGCCGGTCATGACAGGCAGCTCTTTTCCTGCATTTTCATAAGCTTTTAAGACGCCCTCTCCCATGACATCCTGTTCCAGCACCGCGTCGATCTTATCGTAACTGGATAAGAAAGTCGTCATCACGGACTGTGCCTCGGTCTGAGACCAGCTTCCCGGCGCACTTGCGAGAATCTTGATATCAGGATAGGCGGACAGCACGTCATCATTGGCTTTCTGACGGAAGGTATCCGCAGAGTTTCCGGCCACACCGGAGATAACCACAATGTCTCCTTTGCCGCCCAGCTGCTCCACCAGCCATTTTGCCTGAATCTGCTGCCAGGAATAATTGTCGCCGCACACGCAGATGGTACCTTCATATGCCGCCGGGTCATTGGTGATCACCACCAGGATGCCCTCCTTTTTGGCCCGCTCCACTGCAGACCGGATGGTGGTCGGAGATACTGCATCGATCATAATCGCATCAACCCCCGCATCAATCATGGCGTTAATCTGATTTAACTGCTCCGCCGCATCGCTGTTTGTGTTGGACACCATATAATCCGAGAGTATTCCCTCTGTTTTATACTTTTCTGCCTGTTTTTCAAAATCCTCAATCATCTGGGCACGCCAGGTGTTTCCCCAGTAACCATTGGAAAATCCCACCACGAAACCGTCTCCCTGATCAGATACCGGTGTTTTTCCTTCTTCCTCTCCGGACGCCTCCTCTGTGGGTGCTTTTGCTTCTTCCTCCAAAGTCCCGCCATCAGAAACCGGTTCCTTAGCTCCCCCGCATCCAGCCAGACTAACTGCCATCATCCCTGTCAAAATCAATGCCAATACTCTTTTCTTCATGTTCCTTTCTCCTATCAAAATACATTCCTGTGTCTGCTCTGCCAAATGGCAGCCTGCTGTCAGCCCTTTGGCTTATGCAGGCCTCCATAAGCGTTATCTCTTAGTCTACCACTATAAATTCTTCCGCCCCGTTTTGAATCCCGGGCTCGTGCCCCGGCAGAATGTAATGGGACGTCTGCCGGATTTTCTGAAAACTTTCATATACCTCCGGCACCATCACCACGATATTCGGTTCCAGATTTCCGTTCACATTCTCCGCCACGTTGCAGATATCCCCGGAGACGCACACCACACCCTGCTTTGTCTGAAACAGCACCGACTGATGCCCCCTGGTATGTCCCGGCGTCGCGATAATCCGAAGCCCCGGCAGGATCTCACAGTCTCCGTCCAGAAACTCCCACTGAAAATAATTCACCGCATGCTTGTCATAGCAGAGAGGATCATAAAAAGGCGCTTCCGGAACCAGCGGGGCAAAAGCCGACTCCCATTCCTTTTTCTGGATATAGAATTTTGCATTCTTAAATTTCCCGTTGCTTCCGCTGTGATCACAGTGAAGATGCGTGTTGATCACAATCTGCACCTCCTGTGCATCCCATCCCATGACACGCTTTACCGCTGTCTGCGTATCCTGTTCTGGCGTCTGCGCGACTCCTGGTTCTGATTTTCTATACTCCTCCAGGTCACGGATTCCCGTGTCAACCAGCACCTTATGCACTCCGTCTGTCGCACCCGCACACCAGATGGGAACTGTAATCTTCTCGCCCTTTCCTTTGTAATGGGTCATGGCCGAGCGGTCCAGTTCAATACTGCCTACCTGAATTGCCTTCACGGTCCAATTCATACTAACCTGCACCTCCTGCTAAACATTTTCGTTTACAAGTTTTATATTACGTAACCGGTTTCGTATTATGGGCTAAATTTTAACATGATTATTTTATTTACGCAACACTATTTTGTATAATCTACCTATTTTTTCTCTTTTTCACAATTATTATTCCCGATTTTTGTATATTTTTCACAATATTTTATTTCCAATTTAAGGTAATCGGTTACCTTTTGATTGTCAAACAAAAAAAGAGACAGACTGTACTTTTTCAAACAATCTGCCTCTTCTTCTATTCTTTGTATTCCCTGGTGGATTTTCTTACAATCAGTGTCGGTTCCAGTATCACCTTTCTGCAGGGACCCTGGGGATCCGCAATCCGCCCAAGCATCAGCTCCGCCGCTTTTTCTCCCATCGTCTGCACATCCTGGCTGATGGTGGTCAGATCGATGCCGTGGATGCCGGAAAAGATGATGTTGTCAAAACTCACGATGGAAATCTCATCGGGTATCTTTACGCCGATCTCGTTGCAGTAGTCAATAAATCCAAGTGCCATCATGTCATTGCTGATCACAAGTCCGTCCGGTCTGGAAGTCCGCTCAAAAAACCGTTTCGCCAGTCCATAGCCTGTGGGCATCTTCAGATCCCCCGACCAGACATCTTCCTCGCGAAGGGACAGGCCGCAGTTTTTCAGCGCCTGTTCCACCCCGTCGTACCGGAACATGGACGCGGAAGAAAGGGCATTTCCCTTGACCATCCCGATCCTTTTATGGCCCAGCTTGATCAGATGCATGGCCGCGATATAGCCCGCCTTGAAATTGTCCATCAGCACGCAGTCGTACTGTTCCATGGCCAAAGACCGGTTCACAAAGACGATGGGGATACCCACATCCCGAAAATTTGCTTTTTCCATACTGGTCTGTGCGGTAAAAAGCACCAGACCGGCCAGACAGAATTCCTCTGCCATCCGGATGAACTCCAGTTCTTTTTCCACACTGTACTCGCTGTTGAAGACCATCACCGCATAGCCTTCCCGGTCAAAAGCCTTCTGCATATAGTAGGTCAGATCCGCATAGAAAGGATTGCGCACATCTCCGTAGATCAGACCGATGGTGTTCATCCTGCCGGTACTTAAGCTCTTGGCCAGGGAATTCGGCCGATAACCGATCTCGTCCGCATAATCAACGATCTTCTGCCGGAGAGCCGCTCCCACCCCCGGCGCATTGCTCAAAGCTCTGGAAACGGTTGCCCGCGAGACACCCATATGCTTTGCCACATCACTTATGGTATATTTACGATTCCTCATCCTGGTTCTGTTCCTTCCGCCGCTAACATCCGCAAAACCCTGTCCCTTTCTTTTTTCACACCGCGCATATTTGATCTAATTATATCAACCGGTCTCCTGCTTGTACAGAACTACAGCACAGAAAATACCGGCAGCCGCCCGTATTTTTTCAATCAGGCATCCTGCCGGTATCTTTTCCATAATGGACCTGAGGGGAATCGAACCCCTGTCCGAAAGCCCATCCATTGCGGTGTCTCCCATCACAGCCGTTTCTTTGACATTCCCTCTGCTGCACGCCAGACGGCAGGCTTACAGCTTCAGTAGCTTCATAATACGCCCGCATGGGCAAAGCTTAGCATGCGTCGTTTCCTGCATGGATGATGCCTGGGTCACAAGGTGCAGGTGCCCTGTGTCAGACAGCTGCCGTTAGGCAGCGAGTGCTAAATTATCTTCAGCGTTTATTTTTATGGTTGCACCTTACGCGGTGCCTTCGGATGGCTGCCCCAACTTCAAAACCCCCGTCGAAACCTTTACAAGCCCGAAAACATGCAAAAGCCAAACGCTGGATGAAAGGTGCTACTTCTCTATGATATACGCCGGCACAGAAAATGTCAAGGGGCGATTTTTACGCTTTCGAAAACAGATCTTAGAGCCTTTTTTACAGGTCCTCAGTACAGATTCTTCACCTTGAAATCCTTCTCCGCCTCTCTTCTCATATCTTTTTTTGCGATATCCGCCCGCTTGTCATAGAGCTTCTTGCCTCTTGCAAGGCCCACCTGTACTTTCACAAGGCTGCCCTTAAAATACACTTTTAAAGGCACCAGGGTGTAGCCTTTTTCCGCGATCTTCCCGGTGATCTTGTTGATCTCCGCCCGGTGCATCAGAAGCTTTTTCACCCGGAGAGGATCCCGGTTGAAAATATTCCCCTTTTCATAGGGGCTGATGTGCATGCCGTAGACAAAGACCTCCCCCCGGTCGATGCGGATGAAGGCTTCTTTGACGCTGCATTTTCCCATGCGCAGAGATTTTACCTCTGTCCCGTGAAGGGAGATTCCCGCCTCATAAGTATCCTCGATAAAATAATCGTGGTATGCTTTTTTGTTGTTTGCGATCAGCTTGATACTATCCTTTGCCATACACTCCTCACTCTTCCTGCGGTTCTGCCAGTTCAAAATCAATGGTACGGGCGATCCGGTCTGCCCCCGTCACCAAAACCTGCACGGTCTGTCCAAGCTTCCAGGTCTTCCCGGTGTGGGCACCCACCATCTCATATCTACTATCATTATACTCAAAATAATCTCCTTGTAAAGAGGAGACCCGCACAAGACCTTCCACCGTGTTGGGAAGCTCCACATAAAGCCCCCACTGGGTGATGCTGCTGATCACGCCTTCGTATACTTCCCCGATGCGGTCCGCCATATACTCTGCCTTTTTCAGCCGGATCGTCTCCCGCTCGGCCTCCGCCGCCCTTCGCTCCCGCTCACTGGACTGTACCGCCACCTCACCCAGAAGGTCTTTATAATGCTGGATCTTTTCTTCCTTCATCCTTCCCCGAAGGGCATCCTTGATGATCCTGTGGATCTGCAGATCCGGATACCGGCGGATGGGCGAAGTAAAGTGACAGTAGTATTTGGCTCCAAGGCCGAAGTGTCCGGTGCATTCGGTCGTATATTTGGCCTGCTTCATGGAACGCAGCGTCAGACGGCTGATCAGCATCTCCTCCGGCGTATCCTCCAGTCTGGTCAAAAGCTTCTGCAGTTCCCAGGAAGGCACTTTGGCATCCTTAAAGCGGATGCTGTAGCCGAAATTATGGATAAACGTGGACAGCTTCTGCATCCGGTCCGGATCCGGATGGTCATGGGTCCGGTACACGAAGGGAAGATCCTGCCAGAAAAAGTCCTCCGCCACCGTCTCGTTGGCGATCAGCATAAAATCTTCTATAATTTTGGTAGCTGTGTTCCGGTCATACGGCTTTATGTCTGTGGGATGTCCCTCTTCATCCAGAATGACCTTTGTCTCCGGAAAGTCGAAGTCAATGGAACCCCGTTTTTTCCGCTTCTTCCGCAAAAGGGCCGCCAGCTTCTCCATCTCCTGAAACATGGGCACAAACTCCTGATACGCTTTGGTCTCCTCCGGATCCTGATCCAGGATCTTCTGCACACTGGTATAAGTCATCCTCCGGTCCACATGAATGACTGTCTCCACTATCACATGGTCGATCACCGTCCCTTTGGGATCAATGGTCATGATGCAGCTTAGCGCCAGCCGGTCCTCTTTGGCGTTCAAAGAGCAGATGCCGTTGCTCAGCCTCCTGGGCAGCATGGGAATCACCCGGTCCACCAGATAGACGCTGGTTCCCCTGTTAAAGGCTTCCCGGTCCATGGCGCTTCGCTCCTGCACATAGTTGGCCACATCTGCAATGTGCACGCCCAGCACATAATTTTTCCCCTCCATCTGAAGCGACACCGCATCGTCCAGATCTTTGGCGTCTTCCCCGTCGATGGTCACCATGGGCACCTTCCGAAGATCCATGCGCCCCTGAAAATCCCCCTCAAAGATTTCTTCGGGCACCCGGCTGGCCTGATGCATCACCTTTTCCGGAAACTCCACCGGCAGATCATACCCTTTCACGATGGACAAAATATCCGTCCCCGGATCGCCGACATGCCCCAGGATCTCGGTCACTCTCCCCTCGGGACTCTTCTGTCCGGTCCCGTAATCCGTCAGAAGCACCACCACTTTATGGCCGTTTACAGCGCCCATGGAGTGCTCCTTAGGGACAAAGATATCTCTGACATACCTGCCGTTGTCCGGAATTACGAATCCATAATTCTTACTTTCCTGATAAAGACCGACCAGACTTTTCGTCCCTCTTGTTAAAATCTTGACGATCACGCCTTCTCTTCGTCTTCCCTCCTGGCCCGGCTTCAGCCGCACTTCCACGGTATCCTGATGCATGGCCCCGCGGACTTCCTCTTCCCCGATATAGATATCCTGTTCCATCCCTTCTGCCTTCACAAAACCAAAACCTTTTGCGTGGGCTGTAAAAATACCGGTCAAAATCTCTTCCATTTTTTCCCCTCTTCTCTGTTTGATAAAATCTTTTTTATCTCATTTACTAAAGTTGCTCCACCTGATTTTCCCATAAACCTTTTCACCAAAAGCGGTGCCGGAATTCCCTGCCATTTTTATAATAATTCATGTTCCTTCCAGCCAATTCATCATTCTGAACAACTCCATGTGTCCAAATCAAAAACGTGTCTTTATTTAGCTGAATAACAGTTCCCCGCTGAATAGGAAACTTTGATATATCTTTCATGTCAGATGAGTTAAATCGTATTACTCTCCAAGGTGTAAATTCTTGTATCTGTAATAATTCGATATCATCTATTCCAGCTAAACCGCGCGTAATTCCCTCCATCTCTTCTTTTCATCGCCTCTATACTGAGGTCAGAAAAGGGAAAGTCAACTAACCTGTCAGTTTTTCCGTGCAACATCATCCTAATGCAGCGATAGGTATATTATGCGAAGATTTGTTCTGTTTATCAACATGAATTGCTTATTTCATTCAATCAAGATTCTTGACCTCCCAATATCCTGATTTATCGCTTCCGATTCTTTTTAATAAATCTTTCTTTCGCAAAGAATCCAATGTCCGCTGGATCGTCCTCAATGATTTTGATGTAGCATCCGCCAGTTCCTGTCTCGTGTAATAAGGATTCTTCCCAAGCAGACCATATACTGCCTGCTCATTGTTGTTCAGGGAAATATTTACAGTGCCACTTTCAATGCCATTTACAGTGCCACCTGTCTCATTTTCATTTTTCCGTGAAAAAATATTTTTTGTTTTTCTATAAAAAGCGATCAAAAATGGCACTGTATTGACACTGTAACGGCACTGTAAAATTTGTCTTATTTTCCAGTGCCACAGACCTCTTTTTCTCATTTCTGAACATTCTGGCACAGTGCATCTTTTTATGATTTTTCCCCATATGGCGTTTTGGGTTCTGCCACCATCAACAACGGTTCCTGTCTGTCGAAATCATAAGTAATCACCTTCTGTTCCTGTCCGGCAAAAAATGCCGGGTCGCCAATGCCAAAATATTTCTCAAAAAATGTCTTTAACTTATCAATGACGCCCTGTTTCTTCTTAGCTCTTCCGCCACCGCCAAATCTCGAAATCGGCGGCATGAGCTTGTCAATGTCTGTCCCGGATGTCTTTACCTCCCCATCCCGAAACGCATTCTCCATAAACTTGCAGGTATCTTCCGGCTTCAGTTTTTCTTCCGTTATGATTGCGTCAAGGTCATGAGTCCTCTGTTCCACCACATAACTGTGCCATTCGTTCATAACATCATCCACGTCATTAATTCCTGCAATAAAGTTTTCAATGAGCTGTTTCTTGCTGCGCAGTTCCGGACTGGCGTCGATGGCCTTATGAATGGTAATCAGCACTTCTTTATCCTCGCAGTGGGTATCATGATATTTTTTCACAAGCATGAGAATATAATCGATGTTTATTTCGATCTGCCGGATCAATTCAATTTCGAATACTACATCGTCTATGATATCTGTACTTTCCTGCCGCTTCCGTTTCCATTCATCCCGTAAATCCTGATAGCGCCCCAGATAATCCTGCAGATCACGCTCTAAGATTAATTCATTTCCCTTGAAATCATCAAAGGACAACAGAAGATTTCGCATACGGAGAATCGCGCCAAACAGGGCAATAAAGTCTTTCTGGTTTTGTTCTCCAACAATCTGCGGTTCCGATAATGGAAACTTAGTATTTAAATCCTCCACCAAATCTACATAGCCCGGCATTTGCTTTCCGTCTATAGACTCATATCCGTAGTAATAATCCTTAAAGCTCTGTAGAAGAACAATTCCCCCGGCATTTTTATCCCCAAACAGGGAAATCGCGCTGTCCACACGCTTTTGCAGATTGCGGAAACATACGATATTTCCAAATGTCTTGATAGAATTGAGGATACGGTTGGTACGGGAAAACGCCTGTATCAATCCGTGCATCTTCAGATTCTTGTCCACCCACAAGGTATTCATTGTTGTTGCATCAAATCCAGTAAGGAACATATTAACGACAATCAGAATGTCCAGTTCTTTATTTTTCATCCGGAGCGATACATCTTTATAATAATTTTGGAATTTGTCACTGGAAGTGTCATAATTCGTATGAAACATTTTATTATAATCTTCAATGGCTTCTTCAAGAAATTCTCTGGACGGCTGGTCAAGCGCAGAGGTATCCTCTGAATTTTCCTCATCCAGAATGCCATCCGCCTCTTCTTCATTTGCTCCATAACTGAAAATCGTTGCAACACGCAGCTTCTTCCTCGGATCTGCTGTCATTTGCTTCTTAAATTCCTGATAATACAGTTTTGCCATCGGTACGCTTGAAACTGCAAAGATAGAATTAAAACCGCTGATACGCTGCTTCTTCTTGATTTCTTCCACCTTATCACGCTTAGCCATTGCCACCTCTCCGATATTGGTCAGCGTATTGTAGATGTATGTCTTATCTCCACGATAAGTTTTCTGGTCGAAATGCTCCAGTATGTACTGCGTCACGATACGGATGCGCTTAGGAGCCATCATAACCTTTTCCCGGTTAATATCCCATACCATTTCGTCTGTGATTTCTTCCTCCGTGTCCATTGTCTTAATATAATCCACCCGGAATGGAAGAACATTCTTATCATTGATTGCATCCACAATCGTATAACTGTGCAGCTGATCGCCAAAGGTCTGCCCTGTCGTAAAGAACTCCGGATTCTTCGCTCTGCCGGAATTTACAGAGAAAATGGGAGTTCCCGTAAATCCGAACAGATGATATTTCTTGAAGCTCTTTACAATCGCTGTGTGCATATCTCCAAACTGGCTGCGATGGCACTCGTCAAAAATAATCACAACATGTTTTGTGTACACTTCATGCCCTGGATTCTTCTTAATAAAAGTTGCCAGCTTCTGAATGGTCGTAATAATGATGTGTACGTCCGGATCTTCCAACTGGCGTTTCAATATGGCAGTAGACGTATTGCTGTTGGCTGCGCCCTTTTCAAAACGGTCATATTCCTTCATGGTCTGGTAATCCAGATCCTTACGGTCAACCACAAATAACACCTTATCAATATAGGATAACTTCGATGCAAGCCTTGCTGTCTTAAATGAGGTCAGCGTCTTACCGGAACCAGTCGTGTGCCAGATATACCCGCCGCCTTCCACGCTTCCATATTTCTTATAATTATTCGCGATCTCAATACGGTTCAGAATACGCTCCGTTGCCGTGATCTGGTATGGACGCATAACCATCAGCATATCCTCAGAGGTAAAAATACAGTATTTTGTGAGGATATTCAGAATCGTATGCTTTGCAAAAAACGTCTTCGTAAAATCTACAATATCGGGAATTACACGATTATTGGCATCCGCCCAGAAGCAGGTAAATTCAAAACTGTTGCTCGTCTTCGTCTTGCTTGCTCCTCTTTTCTCATGCTCCTTTTCCGCATTCCTTCTGGTACTGTTAGAATAGTATTTTGTGTTCGTGCCATTGGAAATGACAAAGATCTGAATGTACTCATACAGTCCGCATCCTGCCCGGAAAGACTCTCTCTGGTAGCGGTTGATCTGGTTAAATGCCTCACGAATAGCAACACCTCTCCGTTTCAGTTCCATATGCACGAGAGGCAAACCGTTGACCAGAACCGTAACATCATAACGATTGTCCTGTCTTGCACCGTCTTCCTTACCGACACTGTACTGATTGATAACCTGCAGCCGGTTATTGTGAATGTTTGTTTTATCAAGCAGTGTAATATTCTTAGTTTCTCCACTATCACGCTTTAATACTTTCACATGATCCTCTTGTATGGTGCGCGTCTTTTCCACAATATGATCATTGGGATTGGCAATGGTATTTTTGAAAAAAGTATCCCACTCCGCATCGGAGAACTGGTACCTATTCAGTTCTTCTAATTTTTTACGAAGATTGGCAATCAGATCCTTTTCTGTGTGAACAGACAGATACTCGTATCCCTGTTCGCACAGCAGACGGATAAATTCCTGTTCCAATGCAGCCTCGCTCTGATAGCTGTCAGAGCGCTTCTTGACTGGCTCATATTCTGTGACTACCGTATTTTCCGATGTCTCCACTACAATATTAAAGTACGGCATAGTCTCGTCTCCTTACTTTTGTATTTCCTTAAATGATAACAGCTTATCCCTGTAATATTCGTATTGTTTTTGACGCGCTTTGATTTCTGCCGGAAGGCCTGTGGACAGGTCGTTGCAGAGGGTGTGGAACTTACTCAGCACATTCACAATTTCTTGCTGCTTTTCTCTACTCGGAAATGCAAGCTGATATTCTGCAATGTTTTTTCCTGTTAATGACGCTCTGGTTGTAAAAGCACAATGACTTGTGACATACTGTCTGAAATCATCTGTAGCGAAGCAAAACGCACAATATTCCGGCAATAAATAATCCGTTTTCGGTGTCGCCTTAATGGTAAATCCATTATAAACACAGTCTCCTATTTCATCCAGCATCACCGATGACCATCCAACATCTTCTGCTGTTTCTGATGTTCTGGTAAAAAACACATCTCCACGATGAATTCTCAGTTTTTCAATCTCAGCAGGGGTGCACTCTACCAATGCGGTAATATCGTTTCCCCGAAGAAATCTGTTATTATAAACATCTGTATATCTAATAAAGGGAATTCCCCTTCCAAAGAATTCCTTTCCCTTGCTCAATCCATTACGGAAATCAAACAAACTTCCCATCGGCAGAGCAACATACCCAAATACATACTGAATGAGCTTAATCAGGTTCTCACTATACCCCCCCCCCCGATCATCTTATTTGCTTCAGCAAATGTTAA